>Ga0163179_10000059_pt1 | contig 85403 bp, 65 predicted proteins | sample AtlANTMetagenome_FD_109643 | JGI IMG/M metagenome (GOLD analysis project Ga0163179, IMG submission 109643) | Marine eukaryotic phytoplankton communities from the Atlantic Ocean - Atlantic ANT 2 Metagenome | ecosystem: Environmental > Aquatic > Marine > Oceanic | place: North Atlantic Ocean...
TGGCCTACGAAGTCAAGATTCCAGCCGCCGGTGAGTCCATCAACACGGCTACGGTCGGCCAATGGCACAAGACCGATGGCGAAGTGGTGGGGAAGGGCGACCTCATCGCCACCATTGAGACGGACAAGGTGTCGACCGAATTGCAGGCCGAGGTTGCGGGCATCATCAAGATTGTGATTGCGGAGGGAGATGAGGTGGCCATCGGGACGGTCATTGCCGAAATCGCCGAAAGTGACGGGGTGGGCCCCTCCGGCCGGACGAGTGCTGGAAATGCTGGGGAGATTGCGGGAGCGGACCCGGGGGGTCCTGTTCAGGAGGAACCGGAAGCAGTGATGGTCGCGGATTCCGCTCTGGAAGGAGGGGCCTCCGCACCCTTTGGGTTCACGGCCCTGGATGAGGAACCCGAGGTGATTGCGATCAAAGTGCCGGCCGCCGGAGAGTCGATTGCCTCGGCCACGATTGCTCAGTGGCATAAGCGCGATGGCGAACAGGTGAGGGAGGGCGAGGCGCTGGTCACCCTGGAGACGGACAAGGTCTCTGCGGAACTTGATGCGGAGGCCGATGGCGTAATCACTATTCTCTCTCCGGAAGGGACTGAGGTGGCAATCGGGGCGGTTATTGGAACATTGGCGGTTGGAGCCGGGGCCTCTGCCGCGCCCGATTCACCATCCCCGGAAGCGCCTCTGCCCTTAGAAAGCCAGGAGGAACCCGTGTCACGGCTGGAAGAGAAGGAGCCGACCCCTGACCCAGAGCCCGATCCGGTAGTCCTCGCGGAGAGGAAGGATTCGCCGGTGGGGTCCGAAGAGGCGCAGGTGACCCTCAAGCCTGATCTTTCCATGGTTCCCAGTGGTGCGAAGCGGGATGTGCCGGCGGATGTGACGGATGGCCGGACGACGAGGCGGAGATTAACCACCCTCCGCCGCAAGATAGCAACCCAACTGGTAAACGTGCAGCAGACGGCTGCTATCCTGACCACCTTTAATGAGGTGGACATGTCGGCCGTGATGCAACTGCGCAAGACTGTGCAGGACAGCTTCCAGACGAAATACGGGGTGAAGCTGGGCTTCATGTCTCTTTTTGTAAAGGCGGTGGTGCACGCCTTGAAGGAGGTGCCCGCACTGAATGGGCGCATCGACGGAGAAGAGGTGGTAGAGAATCACTTTTACGATATCGGGATCGCGGTAGGGACGGAGAAGGGTCTGATTGTTCCTGTAGTGCGTGATGCTGATAAGAAGGACTGTCCCGAGATCGAGAAGGACATCTTCGCCTACGCGGAGCGGGCCCGGGAGGGGAAAATTCAGCTGGAAGATCTTCAGGGCGGCGTGTTCACGATCTCGAATGGAGGGATCTACGGCTCTCTTCTGAGCACTCCCATTCTCAATCCTCCGCAGAGCGGCATCCTCGGGATGCACACCATCCAGGAGCGCCCTGTTGCAATAGATGGGAAGGTAGAGGTGCGCCCCATGATGTATCTGGCCCTCAGTTATGACCACCGACTTGTGGATGGGAAGGAAGCCGTGACGTTCTTGATCCGGGTCAAGGAATGCCTTGAAAGCCCCGCGAGCCTCCTCCTGGAACTGTAGGGTGGTTCTGGCTGGCCGGTGCGGTCTGCCTTTACCAAGCCATGAGATGAGAAAGTGAGATGAAGGATGACCTGCTCCGGTTCCTGAAAGGGTTTGCGATGGGGGCCGCCAATGTCATTCCGGGGGTCTCGGGAGGAACAATAGCCTTCATCACGGGGATTTACGAGCGCCTGATCGATGCGATCAAGAAGGTGGACGTCGCGACGATAAGGCTCCTTTGCAAGTTCAGAATAGGGGAGGCATGGAATAGAATAGACGGCCGCTTCCTGACAGCGCTGGGGGCTGGTGTGGCGGTCAGTGTCATGAGCCTGGCCCGCATATTGAAGTGGGGTTTTGAGTATTATCCCGTCCTGGTCTGGGCGTTTTTCTTCGGCCTCATCGCAGCTTCGCTCCCGGCGGTGGCACGGTTGGTCACACGTTGGTCTGCGGGCCCGGTGATCGCAACCCTGATCGGGGGGGGCTGCGCCCTCGCCATGATCGTCATGGAACCCGCGTCTGAAAATGACAACATATTCTATCTGATGACCTGTGGCGTGGTGGCCACCTGCAGTATGATTATTCCCGGGTTAAGCGGTTCCTTCGTGCTGCTCCTCATGGGCAACTACAAGCTGATCATGATTGATGCCGTCAACGATCTCTCTGGCGGAAAGATCGACTCTGCCCTGCAGGTTCTCATTCCGGTGGGAACCGGCGCGGTGGTGGGTATGATTCTCCTGGCAAGGGTGCTGAGTTGGCTTTTTCGTTGTTGGCACGATATCGCGGTTGCCCTGATTACCGGGTTTGTGGGCGGATCCCTCGTCATCATCTGGCCTTGGAAGGATACGCTGAAAGAGGAGTTCATCCGTGGGGGAGAGGTGAGGGAGAAAATCACCGGTTTCGCGAACTGGCATCTGCCGGATTTGGGGATGGGCTCGACGTGGGCTGCGCTGGGAGCCCTCCTCGTTGGTGCGTTATTGATTGTTATGCTGGAGAGCACGGGGAGACGGAGGCGGGGAAAGTGCGCCGGATAGACGCGAGGAATCCCGGGACAGGAACACCCGGGACGTTTATTGCGCCTGATGGGTCCGGGGCCGGGTAAAAGCGGCGACTGGAGTCAGGAGCCAGTGCTCGTCGTCTCCCTGGGAAGACCGGGGGGGCGGTGGTCCCATTAAAGCCGGGGTGGTTTTCTGTTCTATTTCTCTTGACTGAGTCTGAAGTTTCGGGAAATACTGAAATAGATGAAATCAGAGACTGCCAAGCTCAAGGAGGCCCGTGATCAATTCGTTGCCCAATGGGGGGTAATGGGCACCCAGTGGGGGATTAACCGCACGATGGCCCAGATTCATGCCTTGCTCATGACCAGTCCTGAAGCCCTCAGCACTGACGAAGTGATGGAGGAACTCGCGATCAGCAGGGGGAATGCGCACACAAACCTTAAGGAACTGGTAAACTGGGGATTGCTCCGGATTGTTACGCGGAAAGGAGAGCGCAAGGAATACTTTGAGGCCGAGCTGGATGTCTGGGAAATCTTTCGCAGGATCGTACAGGAGCGCAAACGTCGGGAAATCGATCCTGCGTTGGATCTTCTTCAGGACAGCATGATGGAAAGCAAGGGGATGAAAAGTGCTGGTGGACGAGCCTTCCATGATCAGATGCGAGCCCTGGAGGAATTCGTCCGGTTTACTTCCAAGATGTCCGACCGGGTCGCCGGGATGCCCCACGGCAAGGCGATGCAGCTTGCGATGAAGCTCTTCGGGTAACCGGCTTTTCCTTGGGAAACCGGGTTTCACAAAATATTGAAAACTTTATAAATAAAGGATGATGAAGGATGTGTCTTTGAGGGGATTTTCACAGGCGGCTTCGGCCATCAGGAAGGTCTGGCCGGTGGTTTGGCGATTGCCGGATCCGCGGATGTGGAAGGGACTGCGAATTCTCCTTCCCGAGGCTGCCGGAGAGATATTTCCCGGTGGATGGGGACTGTTTGAAAAGATAGTGGACTGGGGGGAGTTGTGATGGATTTGGAACTTCTCATCCGATTTGCTGGAGTTGGCCTCGCCCTGATCGCAGTGGCCAACTTGATCGTGCCTCGCATGCTGGATTATGCAGGAAACCTCGCGCGGGTGGATCGGATGTTCGGGCAGGTCTTCAGGGTGCACGCCGCATATACGGTGGTCACGGTTGCCGGGATGGCGATCCTGTGTCTCTGGCGGCCGGACTTCTTTCTCACAGACGGTGTGGGCCGGGGTGTTTGCGTATTCATGGGGCTTTACTGGGGCAGCCGTTTTCTGCTCCAGATGGTCTACTATGACCGACGAGTCCGGCGGCAGTTCCGGGGGTGGGACGTTGCCTTCGGCCTTGGGTTCTTCAGCCTCGGAGCCGGTTTCATGACAATAGCCTTTCTTCGATGACCACCTACGAATTGATTAGATTTGCTGTGTTTTGGAGCGGGATCGCCCAGTTGGTCCTGTGTCTCGCCAGTCCATTTATTCCGATTGTGTTGAAATGGCCTGAGCAGTTGCGAGTCCTTCCCAGGCTCTTGCGCCAGATCTTCTGGACTTACGCGGCATATATCCTTGGGACGCATCTGGTTTTTGTAGTTGTCTCCGTAACCTGCGCCCGCTGGTTGCTGGATGGCAGTGCGATGGCGACGGTGATGTCGGGTTTTATCTGCCTCTGGTGGGGAGCCCGGTGGATTATTCATCTCATCGGTTTCGATATGGCGGAGGTGCCCGATGAGGGATGGCATCTTTTGGCGAAGAAAGCCCTCGGTCTCCTGTTCGTGGGGCTTACCGTTGTTTACTTGGCGGCATTTCTTTTTAATCGAGGATTGCTGACCTGAACGATGATGGGAGATATTTTCCTCTGCGCCCTGCTGATCGCGCTGGCGGTAGTGGCGGGCCGGGTGTGGGTCCTTCTGCCTTCTCGGGCCGCACGAATGGGGGCTTGGGCAGCTCTTGTGGGCGGCGTTATTTGCCTGAGCTTCCTCGAACGCCCTCCGCTGCTCCGGATGGCGGTGTTCTGCGCGTTCCTTCTCGGAGCGATGAAGGCACTGGTCTATGTGGAGTGGGCAGCGACGGGAAGGCGTCTGACGTGGGGGCGCTATCTCATTTTTTCCTTCCTCTGGTTCGGGATGGAGCCGGGGACGTTCGCGAGGCGTCGGACGTGGCTGGAGTGGAGAAGTCACCTTCGGATCGGGATGATGTGTGCCTCCGCTGGGCTTCTGGGAGCTCTGATTGTGCGCAGTGCTGGCTGGCCCCACGTCCTGCTGCTCTTTATTCCAATGAGCCTTGCATTCCATTATGGTGCCTTGCGACTCATGACCGCCGGATTCCGCCTTGGCGGCCTGCCAGCCCAGGTTCTGTTTCGCAACCCGTTCATGAGCACCGGGCTTGGGGATTTCTGGGCCGTGCGCTGGAATACGGGGTATGCCCATATGATGGCGCGCACTGTGCTCCGGCCGGCGCGGCACGTGGTGGGAAGCCGCCTGGCACAGTTCATGGTCTTTGTCTTTTCCGGCCTCCTTCATGAAATTGCGATCACAGTTCCGGTTCGGAGCAGCTACGGTTTGCCGACCCTTTATTTTCTCATCCAAGGGCTGGCGGTAGAGGTTGAGAACCATCTGATTCCCCGGAAGCTGAGGAGGCCGTGGGCGCTGGCCAGCGTCCTGTTGCCGATCGGTCTGCTCTTTCCACCGGCGTTCCGCGAGGAGTGCATTGTGAGGGTCCTGAGCGTCTTCCCCGATCTCATCCCCTGACAGGGAGGTCCTGGCCTGTTGGATTGGGGGCGAAACAGTCCTGCAGGGGGTGGATTTGACCGCTTCCGGGGCCGGGAACGGCGGATGAGGGCTGGCTCGCCACGGGCAAGAGGCTGCCGAGCCGAAAAAGTTTATCTCCACAAAATGAATTCTTTGAGGAGTCCCCGAACTTGCCCTAAGGTGATCCTGCAAAGGGGAGCTGGGCTCTTCTGGGTCAGGAGACATGATTGAACGACGAAAAATTGAGGCGGGCATCCGCACCCTTCTCATTCTGGCCTGCCTGGTGATCGTGATTGCCGGGCTAAAGGCTGCTGGCCAGTTCTTTGTCCCCTTCCTCCTGGCCCTCTTCATTGCGACGGTCAGTTTTCCGATTACGGCTTGGTTGAGAAAGCACAGGGTTCCCCGCTTTTTTGCGGTCGTGGCGACGGTGCTGGTCGATTTCGCCTTTCTGGCGGGTGTGGTCCTGATCGGGGTGGTCCTGATCGGGGAGTTGCAGGAGAAATGGGAGAGCAAGTATCAGGCTGAAAGTACTGAAAAACTCGCGCAGGCGGAGGATTGGGCGGTCGCAGCCATTGTCAAATGGTCCAACATACCGGAGGAGGAAGCCCGGGACAACGTGCGCAGCTATGTGACAGAGGATCTCACCAAGCAGCTTGCCAGCATCAAGGTCGAGGACATCGTGGACTTGGGAACGAACGTGGTGGGCAGGGTGACGGCCTTTCTCGGGGCTGCCTTCATCGTGCTGCTCTGCACTGTCTTCATGCTGATGGAGGCGCGCATGTTTGCGCGACGACTCAGTCTCATTGCGGAGGCACGCGGACCTAATTTCGAACGAATGCTGTACGCGGGGAAGGACATCCAGCGCTTCCTTGGGATCAAGACCATGGTCAGCCTGACCACCGGATTTCTGGCCGGCTTCCTTTGCTGGGCTGCGGGACTCGATTTTTTCATCCTCTGGGGCATCCTTGCCTGGGCCCTCAACTACATCCCGGTGATGGGATCGATTGTCGCGGGAATTCCCCCCACCATTCTCGCCCTCGTCCTGATGGGTTGGCCCAGTGCGGTGGCAGTGGGCGTTGGGTATGTGGCAATCAATGTGTTCCTCGGAAACTTTGTCGAACCGATGATGATGGGTAACCGCTTCGGGCTGTCGACCCTTGTCGTCATTGTTTCGGTGATGTTCTGGGGTTGGGTATGGGGGCCGGTGGGAATGTTCCTTGCCGTCCCGATCATGATGATGCTCAAGGTTTTTCTGGAGAACAGCTACGAGTTCCGCTGGATCGCGGTGGCGATCAGCAAGGAGAAACGGGAAACGGACGAGGATGACCAGGAAATGAAGGAGGCTGTCGAGGCCTCTCCTCTTGCTCCCGAGGGCGGAGCTTCGCAGTAGGCGGGAGCCTGCTGATCTTCCCGCCACAGATTTCAAGAGATCATTGCGTGCATGGAGCGGTTTCAGAAACTGGCCCTCGCGGCCCTCATCTCCGTCCTTCTTCTTCTCGTGGTGGGTGCGATAGTCCGTGCCACCGGGTCGGGGCTCGGTTGCCCGGACTGGCCCAAGTGCTGGGGAAAGCTCATCCCCCCGACGCGGGCCGAACAGGTGGATCTCGATAAGATCAACCTCGAGAAATTTCGACTCAAGGCGGAACGCCATGGGCGCGACCCGTCCACGATCACCCGGGAGTCGTTACGGGCCGAGTTCAACCCGGTTCACACGTGGGTGGAGTTCATCAATCGCCTGTTTGCGATGCCTGTTGGAATCCTGACGCTTGCTCTCATGGCCGCCTCGTTCTGGCAGTGGTCAAAGCGCCCTGTGGTCTGTATTCTCAGTGTAGCCGCATTTCTGCTGGTTCTGCTCAACGCGGAGTTGGGGCGGCGAGTTGTCCTGAGTGGCCTCCGGCCAGGAGTGATCATTTTGCATATGGCGCTGGCTATCATTCTCCTTTGTTTGCTTGTCTATGTAGCCTGGCGGGGGCGGGCGGACCCCTGGCGCCGAACGCTCCGAGGTCGTGGAGGCAGGGCGGCCTGGATTCTAGGGTTGGCTGTTTTCGTGCTGACGGTCGTGGAGGGAGTGATGGGTGCTCAGGTGAGGGAATTGACGGACGCGATGGCAATGGCCCGGGGATCGGAATCCCGGGCGGACTGGAGCGCGGAGCTTGAGGGGTCACCGGTTTACCTCGTGCACCGGAGTTTCTCCTGGCTGATCGTGGTGGGGTCGGGCGCTTTCCTGATCCTTGTGCGCAGGGCCCATGCGGAGGGATTGTGCTGGATCGAGAAACTTGTCGCCTTTCTGGTGGGAGGGCTTCTTGTGATGGGGGTAGTGCTATCCCATGTAGGCGTGCTTCCCGTGGTACAGGTGCTCCATGTGGCCGCAGCTGCCGTTCTCGTTGCCGCGCTCTTTTTCTGGTTGCTGGCCACCCGGCCACAGGCAGCGTAGAAATCTCCCGGATGCCGATCGCTCCTCCTGAAAACCCCGCGAGGCGAACCTTCGTTTTTGATAACCTCCGCGCGTGGCCGGGTGGCGCGGTGGAAACCCTGGCGATGACCTTTGTTATCCTCATCGCGGTGCGGGTTTTTCACGCAGAGGCGTGGCAGAAGGCCACGTTGGTGGCGGCCTCCAGCTTCGGCCTGCTTCTCAGTCTCTTTCCTGTTCAGTTGGTGCGCCGGACGGGGATCTCGGTCAACGTGGGAACGGCGCTCCTCTGGTTCGTCTCGGCACTATGCCTTCTGGTTGCTGGTCTCGGAGGACGAAACATGGACATTTTCATGCCTTCCATGGTCGTCGCCCTGATTTGCCTGACGCTCAGTATCCCGCTCATGTCGCAGATTTATCGCAAGCACTACCCTGATGACTCCCGGGGAAGGTTGTTTGCCTCGACCGGGGTGCTGCGCAAGGCGTCAGCGCTGATCGTTGCGGCCATCTTCGGCAAGGTGCTGGAGAACAACCTGAATGATTTTCGCTGGGTGCTCCTGTCCTATGGCGCGTGCTGCGTTCTCATGGCCGCCTGCGTGCTGGCCATGGAGCGGGTTCATCTGCAGCGCTCCCGGGAGGTGAGGCTGTTTGGTGCTCTCGGGCATCTCCGGCACGACCGCATCTTCCGTTCGCTGCTTACCTCCTGGATGATTCTGGGCTTCGGTAATCTGCTCTGCTGGTCGGTCTTTGTGGAATATGTCTCCAATCCTTCCTACGGATACGAACTCACCGAGTTTGCCATTGCGTTCATCACCGGCTCGCTGCCTGAGATCATGTTCCTCTTCACGGTAGTTGGCTGGGGGATCATCTTCGACCGGGTCAATTTCTTTGCGGTGCGGATCATCCTGAATCTGTTTTTTATTGGCGGGATGCTGTTTTACTTCTCGGGTTTCGGAGTTTGGGCCCTTTGTGTCGGAATTTCCCTGCACGGGATCGGCAGGGCGGGAGGCAATATCGCATGGAGTCTCTGGGTGACCAAGTTTGCCAAGGCTGAGCAGGTGGCCGAGTATATGAGCGTGCACACATTCCTCTGTGGCGTGAGGGGGGTCATCGCGCCCTTTCTCGCCTTTCCGATGATCGCCCACCTTGGCCCGCGCTGGGTGGGTGGTGCAGGGGTCGTCTTCCTTTCAGTGGCTACCTTGATGATCTGGCCGCATCTTCGGCCAAAGCAAGGGGATGAGGATGAGCAGCCGGAAGCTTGTAACCGGGGGTGAGGAGGGAGGCGGTGAGCCGGCGTTGAGAGTTCAGGTGCGATCTTTGCGCAACCCTTCACCGCGAGCGGCATGGCGACCGACGGGAAAAGTCCCATGGAAGCGTGTTTTTTTCAGTCAAGCGGTTCTTGCCGTTGCGCTTAAGGCGAGGGTGTCTCGGGAGGATTCAGGCCTCTGCCGAAGCTGGGCCTTCCCATCTGAAAGGCTCCTTGAAAGGGGGGATGGGTGGCAGACGCTGCGAGCACGCGCGGCTTGCGGGCTTGCTGGTTTTTTGCATACTCGCGCGTCCGCGAGATCAGCCAGCTTAGCTTCAATTGGTAGAGCTCTCGATTTGTAATCGAGCGGTTGTCGGTTCGAGTCCGACAGCTGGCTCGCGGTTCTCGGTCGATGTGGTCTGTTTCCGGGGTAAGGGCTGCGGGGAGTGGGAGATATAGCGCCCCCAGAAACACCTCTTTCAGGATGGGCTTTTTTTGGGCGCGCGATATCCTGAGCGAGTTAACTCCTGTGATTGAATTTCTTTACCCTGATCGAAGGGCAGAAACATCCGAAACATCATCGCGAACTGTCCCGTATTAGACTGACAACCTACCATGATACCCCGAAGAACCGCCCTCCGCAGAATGGCCGCTGGTTTTGGTGCCGCGTTTGGTGCTCCTGTCCTTCCCTCCCTCGGGGAAGGGGCCGTCAGTCCGGCAGAAAAGCCCAAGCGCGTCATTTTCTTTTTGCAGAATCAGGGGTTTGATCCCCTGACCTGCATACCGGCGGGAATGAAGAGCAGTAGTTCGCTGGCCAAGGCCAAGCTCCCCGAGCCCATTGCGGCCCTCGAACCCTACAAGGAGAGGCTGCACATCATCAATGGCCTCCATGGGGTGCATACCAGTCCCTCGCACAGCGCGTTCTTCGGCGCTCTCGGTGGCTACCGGGGAAGTGATGGGGTGCCGCCCAGCGGGCCCACCATTGACTACACCCTGAGCCGAAGTCTGCCGGAGACCCTCTTGCCCCATCTCTGCATAGGGATGGATTCCCTGGAGAACATGAAGACCAAGCCCACGGTGGCAAACCTCTCGGCAAGTGGGGCGGGTCAACCAATCTTCATGCATTCCAACCCAAACCACCTGTATGAGATGCTCTACGGTGGTATCGCGGAGGGAGAAATCCGGAAGCAGCATGAAGCTCGTTCGGGCATGTTCGACAGGATTGCCAGGCTTGCCGAGGCCAAGGGAGAGGGCCTTCATGGTCCAAGTCGTCAACGATACAATCAGTATGTCGATGGGTTTGGTGAGATCAACGGCTTGCGAGAGCGGCTTGGCAAGGCCGGCCCCCGCCTGCGGGAGTTCGCCCCGGAGGTGGACGACCGCTACACCGATCCCGAGTTCGAGACCGACTGGCACGATGCTCTTCTGGATCTTGGGATCTCAGCCCTGAAGTCCGGGATCACCAGTGTCCTGACGATCGGATCAGGGCGGGGAGAGATCTTTGGAGCGTGGAAGGGACTGGGTGTGGAGCAGCAGGGCCACAACCTCGGGCACATGAAGCAGCCGAACAATCCGATCTGGGTCAAGATTCGCCAGTATAACAGCCGGATGCTCGTGCGCCTGATGGAAGAACTGGAAAAGGTGCCGGAGGGCAGTGGTACGATGATGGATAACACCCTGATCGTCTACACCAGTAACAATGGAGACTATCAGCATACTTCCGGCAAGAACTGGCCGGTGATGTTGCTGGGGAACTACGACGGCGCCTTCCGGACCGGGTGCTTTACCCAGCTCGACGGCAAGCGCCCGATCAACGCCCTCTACACATCGATTCTGCGGGCTTCGGGCGTTTCAGGAGACCGTTATAACATGTCTGAGAAACTGGCGGCCAAGTTCGACTCGGAAACAGGCCCCCTGAAGGAAATCCTGACGTGAGGATGCTGATTCCTGTCCTCGGGGCGTTTCTTCATGTCCCGATGCTGTCCGCAGTCCCGGCGGAGGGCGGTCCCTACGTGCCAGGCGGGGTGGTGACGGGTGACTTTAAAAATTTTGCGCAGGTTTTCCTGGAAAAGCACTGTTTCGACTGCCACGACGATGCCACGGCCAAGGGGGATCTCTCCCTGATTGAACTGGGTCCTGTGGATGAGACCAATGCCGCGCTCTGGAAGTCGATCTGGGCCCAGGTCAGCCTGCAGGAAATGCCGCCTCCGAAAAAGGCGCAGCCCGGCTTGATTGAGCGGTTGCGTTTCTCCGACTGGGTCGTGGCTGAGCTGCGCATGGCCATGAAAAACAAGGGAGGCTTTCGGGCGCATCTTGACCCCCATAAGGGGAACTTCCTTAATCATAACCTGCTTTTCGAACCCTTGCCCCAGGGTATCGAGCTGAAGCCGGCGTCCTCTCCGGCCCGCCTTTGGCGGGTGACTCCGCAGGAGCATATCACCAGGCTGAATGACCTGATCAACACGGAGCCAGAATACGATGCTAGCCATCCGGGTCGCCGAACTCATGGCGATGTGGTTCCCACCAACCATGGAGGAGAGCTGAAGCTCTACTTTGGAACAGACCGCATCACGAAGTGGCTGGGAGGCACGGTGGCGTATGCTACCGCGGTAAAGAGTGTGCCCGCGGTTCTTTCTTCGACCCGCAAGCACGGGTTTGAGAACTATCCCGGGTTCGCCACGGTCAATAGCGCGGAGGCGACCCAGATCCTCGCGAAGGCCGAGGATGTCCTGCGTTACATGGCGTATGGGCCACTCAGTATTGCCCAGCCTGAGCAGATTACCGATGACCCGAATTCCTATAAGATGGTTGGAGACATCCGGGGGCAGCCGACGTCGATCGTATACAATACGAAGGTCGTCCGTCCGATGACCCCAATGTATGACCTGATGAAGGAAGGTGGCGTCACGGAAAAGCGTCTTGAGGAGGTCGTGGAGTTCCTTTTCGAGGCGGTGACCTTCCGTCCGCCGACGCCGGAAGAAACCGAAGCCTATGTTGAGATTGTGCGGAATGCGATTGAGAAGGTTGGCAAGGAGGAGGGCGTCTTCATGGGGCTTTCCTCTCTCTTTCTGGATCGCGATGCTCTTTTTCGCCCCGAGCTGGCACGCTCAGGCAGCCCGGATACCCACGGGCGGGTTCAGCTTCAGGACTGGGAGCTGGCCCTGGCGGTCAACCATTCCCTTCGTTACATCAAGCCTGACGGAGCGCTCCGGACCGCTGTCGCGGAGGGGCGCATGCGCACCCGGGAGGACGTGAAACGGGAAGTGGAGCGTATGCTCGCTGATGATAGTATTCGCAAGCCCCGGTTGCTTCGCTTTTTCCGTGATTATTTTGACTACGACCTTGGAGGTTATATCTGCAAGGATTCACGGGCGCTGGCGGAGACCGGGGTCAGTAACCGTGGCACGGAACATTATCGTGTCATGTTTGATGCGACAGCGAGCACGGACCGGGTGATTGAGCTGATCCTCCAGGAGGATAAGGAAGTGCTCCGCAGTCTGTTGACCACGGACAGGGTGGTGGTGACAGGAAAGGATGCGATCTATCTCGGAAAAAGAAGGAGCGAGGCAGAGAGGAAGGCGGCTGTTGAGAAGGACAGGAAGGCTTTCGAGGAAAGCAGGAAGAAAGCGGAGACCGTGGTGAAGACCCTCGAGAGGGAGATTTCCACCCTTCAGGAGAACTCAGAAAAAAACCCGAAGGACAAGGGCCTGGAGAGAACACTTGGCCAGAAACGAAAGGAACTGGCGTCCGCGAAAAAGCAGGCCGACCCGAAGAGGAAGCCTCGGAACAGGCCCAATGCCGGGGTTGAGACCGCGAAGCTGTCAGGGCCGAAGATTTTTGCCCGGGTGAGTCGTCGTAGTTTTGGCGCCGGGTCGATGACGCCGGAACGCACTCTCGCCACTCTCCCCGCCAGTCAGCGCCGGGGGATTCTGACTCACTCTGGGTGGCTGGTATCCCACTCCGACGCGATGGATAATCACGCCATCCTGCGGGGGCGCTGGATCCGTGAGCGCCTGTTGGGAGGAGGGATCCCGGACGTGCCGATCACGGTGGACGCCCAGTTGCCGGATGAACCCCAGAGCACCCTCCGGGAGCGGATGCGGGTCACAAGGCAGGAATACTGCTGGACCTGTCATCGGAAGATGGATCCCCTCGGTCTTCCTTTCGAGATGTACAATCATGCGGGACTCTACCGGACCAGGGAACTGGGCAAGCCGGTCGACACCTCGGGAGAGATCATCGATTCCGGGGACCCGTCTCTCGATGGGAAGGTAGCAGATGCTCTCGAGTTGATTGACCGCCTTGCGGAGAGCGAGCGGGTGGAGCAGGTCTTTGTACGCCACGCCTTTCGCTTCTGGATGGGTCGGAATGAGACCCTGAACGATGCTCCGGTTCTGCAGGCGGCCCATCACGCCTATCGGGGGGGGGGAGGAAGCATGAAGGCTCTTCTGGTTTCCCTGCTTACTTCCGATGCCTTTCTGTATCGGACGGTGGGCGCATTGGATTCCCCGGAGGGTTCCGGGAGTCCATGACGGAAGGTTGTGTTGCGTTCGCCCTGAAGCTCAGTGGAAGTCGTGACTGACGGTGTCCAGCTCAGTGGGGAAAGGCAAGGGTTCCACGGTGGTGGTGTAGAGGGTGTGGGTATCGCCTTCGCCTGTCTGCATTCTTCCGTGGCAGAGGAGGAATTGCTCGGAGGTGATGGTCAGACGATGACGCAGGAAGGTCTCACGGGGGATGAACAGATTCGCGATGCCTGTTTCATCTTCGAGAGTGAGGAAGCAATGCCCCTTCGCGGTGCCGGGACGCTGTCGGCAGATGACGAGTCCCGCGCAGGCAATGAGCTGGCCATGAGGAACGGCGTGGAAGTCGATGGCTCGGAGAAGCGTGGGAGTGGGTTTTGAGGAGGGGGAGGCCGTGTTGCGGGATGGAGAGGTTGTGAGGAAGGTGCGACGCCATAGCGCCATGGGGTGTGGCCCGGTAGTATGGCCCTGGGTGACATAGTCGGCGTGTAAACGCTCGAGGGCGGTCATGCTCTTGAGTGGATTTTCTGGAGCCTGCGTGTTCTTCAACGGGGAATGGTGGTGGGTCTGTACTCCGGCAGCTTGGTTAGAGTGGCTGAAAAGGTCGTTGGGGTATTCCTTTTCCACCTGCCAGAGGGCGTCCCGGCGGTGTTGAACCCCGGGCAGGTCGTTGAGGGCCCCAGATGCGGCGAGGAGGCGGCGTTCCTTCCTGTTTGGGCGGGCACGGTGAAGAAAGTCCGGGAGGTCGGTGAAACGAGCATGAGAGCGCGTTTCCAGAAGGCGCCCGGCGGTGGTGGAAGAAAGACCCTTCAGGCGGTGAAGTCCGAGGCGGAGGCTGTCCCGCCCCTTGTATTCGATGACGAGGGTTTCCCAGGCGGAGTGGAGAACGGAGACCGGCCTGCTGCGGATGCCGTGGCGACGGGCGTCCTGGAGAAGGGTTGCGACCGAATAGAAGCCCATGGGTTGGTTGTTAATAAGGCCGGCGAAGAATTCCGCCGGGTGGTGAACCTTGAGCCAGCACGAAGCGTAGGCAATGAGAGCGAAGGAGATGGCGTGGCTTTCGGGAAAGCCGTAAAGGGCGAAGGACTCGATGGACTGGATGACCTTTTCCTGGACGGCAATGTCGATGTTGCGTTCGGACATTCGGAGGCGCAGCTTCCCTGTGATGGATTCCATGCGTTCATCGGAGCGCTTGAAGGCCATGGCACGGCGCAGTTCGTCGGCTTCCGCTCCATCGAAACCGGCAATGATCATAGCCATGCGGAGAACCTGTTCCTGGAAGAGGGGGACACCCAGAGTGCGACCGAGGACCGGCTCGAAAGCGGGGTGGATACAGTCGATCTCCTCGAGGCCATTGCGACGGTTGAGATAGGGATGGACGAGGTCTCCCACGATTGGACCGGGACGGATGAGGGCAATCTCGATGGCGAGATCATAGAAGTTTCCCGGTTGCATGACGGGGAGGGTGGCCATCTGCGCACGGGACTCGACCTGAAAGGTGCCTGCCGTATCGGCGCGGCAGAGGAGGTCATAGGTGGCGGGGTCATCGTAGGGTATGTGAGCGAGATCGATTTTCTTTCCGCGCTGACTGCAGATACGGAGACTGTCTTCCATGGCGGCGAGCATGCCCAGGCCGAGGAGATCCACTTTCACGATGCCAAGGTCCTCGCAGTCGTCCTTGTCCCACTGCACGATAGTGCGGTTGGGCATGGCTGCGGGCTGGAGGGGGACGATGGAATCCAGTCCGTTGTCACAGATGATCATGCCTCCGGAGTGCTGGCCCAGATGCCGGGGCAGGGAGAGGGCTTCCTGATAGAGGTGGAGAAGTGGCTTGAAACGGGGGTGATTGGCCGGCACGCCGGCCTGTTCGAAGGTATCTGTGAGGATAGTGGCGGTTTCCCTCGAGGAGCAGTTTCCCATCGAAGCTCCTGAGGATGGGATGGGTGAAGGAGAAGATGTCCCATCTGCATCGGTGGGTGAGTGCTGGCCCGGTGAGGAGTGGTCATGGACCCTGGTGGCAGAGGAGAGGTCGGAGAAGCGGTTGGCGGTGGCGCCGGGGAAGTCGAGGACCTTCGACATTTCGCGGAAGGCGGAACGAGGGCGGTAGGTGATGACATTGCAGGTCATGGCTGCGCCTCGGGGGGCGTATTTCTCGTAGACGTGCTGGATGACCGCCTCCCGACGTTCCCCGGAAGGAAAATCAATGTCGATGTCGGGCCAGGACTTGCGATTTTCAGAGAGGAAGCGTTCGAAGAGGAGTCCCCCACCGATGGGATCGCAGGCAGTGATTTCCAGGCAATAGCAGACTGCAGAATTGGCAGCTGATCCGCGCCCCTGGCAGAGAATGCCCTGGGATTTGGCAAACTGAACCAGTTCCCAGACGATCAGGAAGTAGCCGGAAAAGCCGAGGCGGGAGATGAGGGTCAGCTCGTGCTCAAGTTGTCCGCGGACCTGCCTGTTGATCTTGTGGTAGCGCTTTCGGGCACCACGGAAGGTGAGTTCATGAAGGAGCCTGTCTTCTTCCCCGGGAGGGAGCGGTCTCCCGTTCTCGTGGAAGGAGGGGAACTGGTACCCGAGGTTGGCGAGAGTAAACTGGAGGCGGTCAGCGAGGCGCTGGGTATTTAAAAGCGCTTCGGGGTGATCGCGAAAGAGGCTGGCAACCTGACTGGGGTGCTTGAGGTGTCTTTCAGGGTTGGCGGCGAGTAGAGTGCCGGCCTGGTCGAGAGTCGTGTGATGGCGAAGGCAGGTGAGAGCGTCAGCGAGGAGGCGGTCCCGGCGGATGGCGAAGAGCGGGGAGTTGGAAGCAAGGAGGGGGATTTCAAGATGATCAGCGAGATCGATGAGGAGCCGGTTACGACGCTCCTCACCGCGGATGTGGTGGCGGTTGAGGGTGAGGTAGAGGTTGTCGTTTCCGAAGACATCGCGAAGCCAGGTCGCGGCCTGAAGGAGGCTGCTTCTGGAGGGATTTGCATGCAGGAGTGATTCGGGAGTGAGAAGAGCCACGAGGCCTGTGCACTTGTCGGAGAGAAGTTGATGCTCAGGAATCTGAAGGGGTTTTGCACTGCCCGGTGCAGGAGGTGAATCCCGGGAGGGAAGGGCGATGCTCCCGGTGCCGCAGTGGAGATCTGTGAGAAGGCGGCAGAGGTTCTGGTAGCCCGTGCGATTTTTAACGAGGAGAGGGAGATGGATGCCAGAATTTGGTCCTTGATCGCTGGATACGGAGGGAATCTCGGCGGTCGCACCGACCAGTGCCCGGAGTCCGTGCTGCTGGGCGGCAAGGTGGGCGCGGGCAGCCCCATAGACGCCCATGTGATCGGGCAGGGCGATGGCATCATAGCCTAGCTCGGCGGCACGACGAATGAGGTCTTCCGGATGACTGGCACCGCGCAGGAAAGAGAAGCAGGAACGGGCGTGGAGTTCGGTGAAGATAGGAGTGTGCGCTGTGTGTTGAGCCTGCGTGACCGCGATTATCCGTAGACTCCTTCCAGGAACCAGGCGGGAGGCTGGTGGGAGAGTCGCAGGAGAGTCTGGTCCGTAAGTTGGATGTCCCATTCGATGCGTTGCCAGCGTTCGCTTGGATCCCACCAATGACCGGAGAGGGGGAAGGGTCCGTGCGCGGCCGAGATGGAGCCGGGATGAGGACCGGTGAGGAGGGCGAGGGGGTGGGGAAAGCGGTTTCCGGGTTCGGTCGCGACATGGATGGGAAGAGGAGGACGGTATCTCTTCAAGGGCAGGGCCGTGGTCGAGGACTGGGCCGCTGCCCCCGGGGAGTGCTTTGTCCCGTGTAGTGGGGGATTTTGATGGAGAGGGCCTTGTTCGACACTGCGGGCCCCGGGTCTGGCATCCTGGAGTTCGAAGCTGTCCGGCTTGAATGTGTCGAGAAGGGATGGAGTGCCGAGGCGGCCTGCGCCAAGGAAGGCTTCCAGGCGGGCAAGGGTGTCTGCGAACTTGTGGGGGTCGCGCAGGGAGTGCTCGAAGAGATGGTGTTGGGCTTCTGCAGGCAGGGTGGGAGTGAGGCAGAGGGACCAGGCTGTCACGGGTGCGGGGGCGTGCACGGTGTCGAGATGACTGTGGAGGACTCGGAGGAGAGTGGTCGGGTCGCAGGTGGGTTCGGGAAGGCGCAGTTCCCGAAGGTGCAGGTTGCCGTTTTCGAATGTGAGCGTGAGCTTGATGGTGATGGCAGCGCGCTGGGAGGAATGAAGGCGGGAGCAGAGGGTGTCGAGGCCGCGGCGCAGGAGGAAAAGAAGAGGTTCAAGTGTCTCGAGAGAGTGTTCGAGATCGTGAGCGAGGGAGAAATTCCGAGGGGAGCGATGGAGCGTCAGGAGGCGGTGGTGTCTGCGGTGGAGGATGTCGTGCAGAAGGGCGACTTCGGGACCGAGTCGCTCAGCGAGTCCCTGACGCGGGAGAGCGGCGAGTTGGCCAAGGGTATCGATACCCCAGAGCGAGAGAATGTCGCTGCCATGACTGTTCATCATGGGATGGGTTCTTCTCCCCGTTCCCTCGACATGACAGGCTGCATTCAGGGAGGAGAGAGCCAGATCGCAAAGGGCCTGTATGGTGCATGGTGTATATTGTGCATGGATGACGGGCTCCGGGTGAACTTCGAGAGTGGAGCGCAGGGTCGGGCTGCAGGCGGCGAGAAGGGCCAGATCCGGAGTGGGGGCAAGGGCGAGCTGGAGCGGGAGATCAAGGGGAATAGCTTTGCGGAGGGATTGTTCGATCCAGTCAAGGGGGGCGGTGAGAGCCTGGGGAAGAGAGAGGAGATCGAGAAGGAAGGTGCCGGGATTTGTTTCTTCGAAATCGGGTCCAAGGGAGGAGAGGTACGTATGCAGGGCCTCCTGATGGAGGCGCTCGAGGACCGGGTCGGGGGAAAGAAGGGTGAGCTGAGGGCAGCGGGCGAGGGCTCGCGTGGTGGTGAGTCCGGGAGTGACCCGGTGGCGGGCGGCGGCAGAATTGACAGCAAGAAGGAGCGGTGTGGACCTGGCCCGTCCGTTGGGAGAGGAAGGATCTGCCTCGGTATCCACGAGGGCCGCTGGACCGGAGGCCGTTCCGGTATCGTCACGAAGGAGAATGGCGAGGGGGAAGCAGGGAACTTGGGTACACGCGTACATTCAGGGGATAATGCTCGGGAGTAGGTGATCGTGAATCCGGACTGCGGGCTCTCGGGAGAAGTGGTCTCACGAGCTCCGGGGGATGGATTGTTCCCGGAAGGAGACGGGGTTCAGCTCCTCGCGGTTGCGTTCAAGGTCGCTGAGGCTGAAGCTGGATTCGAAGGTGAGCTGAAGGGTTGCACAGGGGACAACGTGCCTGGGGGTGAAGATGAGGAGAGAGGCTCCGGATTGCCTGGTGAGATTGCGGAGACGGTACCAGGAGGATGCGGGGATACGGCGCACTTCCTCAATGGGGTTGAGGAGGAGATCGAAGACGAGGATCGGGAGGTTACCGTCGTGCAGAAGAAGGTCACAGCAGCGCAGGGCCTCATCGGCATCATGACAACGAATCCAGAGGAGGCGGGAACAGGAATCCGGACCGTAGGAAGAAGGGTCGAAGGAATCGCGGCCGTCGATGAGTGCGAGAGGTTCGTTTCTGGCCGGGAGGGGACCGTGAGTGGCAGTTGCTGCGTTTTGAAGCAGTTCGGAGAGGATGAGGGAGAGCCCGGAGGAAGGGTGAAGAGGAGTGCATTCAGAGAGAGCTCCGGCAGGGAAGACGGGAAGACGGAGAGAGCGAGGCTGGGCGGGATGAGGGAGCTGTTCCAACTGGTGGGCATGGGGAAACTTCTCCCGTAGCTGCTGGCGCAGGGTCTGGAGGTCGGGTTTTGGTGGGTAGTGGGCGGAAGTGCTCAGGGTCAAAAATATGTTCAAAAGAACAGTATTTGAGTGAGGGGGGATGACAAGGTGAAAAGTGAGCTCTTACCCGTGAGCGAGGATGTGAATAAGTCGCAGGTGGAATAATTGACAGGCTGATAGTCTGAAAATAGAAAACAAATTGATGGGTATGGAGATGCGGCCAATGGGCGAATTAGAGCCCCAATCCGTCCCGTCGGAACGCGTGAAGTGCTGGAAGTGCGGGACGTGGTTCATGATGCCGGCTACAGCGAGCCGGGCATCCTGCCCGGAGTGCGGAAGCCAAGTCTCTCTGCACCGTCTCAAGATGCCTGCGATGCCCACGAGCACTGGGGAGGGAATCGCTCAGACTGAGGTGATCCGCCTGCCTGTGGAGGGAGAGGACCCACCCTCCGGGCGGCCAGATCCCATCATGGGCAGAAGGTTGGAAATGTCGGTATTGGAGAATGCGGGAGCATCGAAGGTTCCCCCTCGGGGAGGTCCTCCAGAAACGCGACCGCATGGCGCGGAAGCGGGACGTCACCGGATGTTCATGGAAGCGGATCCGCGTCGCGAAGGAGAAGGAAGACGATTGGAATTGCCGCAGGGAATAAGCTTCAAGACCCTGCTTCTCTCGGTGGGGTTGGCGACCTTGCTGCTGTTGGTGTTGATCTTTGCGATCGAGAGCTAGCCAGAGACTATTCCTATGAGCTTCATCCTGGCGTCTGGCTCACCGCGACGGAGTGACTTGCTGGCGAGGGCCGGGTATGAGTTCGAGGTGCATCAGGCGCAGGTCGAGGAGTGGCCACCGGGGAAGTACCCGTTCCGAAAGCTCTGTGCAGCTAATGCTGCGTTGAAGGCAAGGGAAGTCGCAGCGCGTTTTCCGACAGAAGTGGTGCTGGGAGCGGATACAATGGTGGGATTGGACGGGGAGGTGATGGGAAAGCCTCGTGATTCTGCCGAGGCGGCAGGCATGCTGGGGCGCCTCTCCGGGCGCATACACGAGGTGTGCACGGGTGTGTGCCTGTCTCTGGACGGCGAAGAAGAAACCTTTTTCGAGGTGACATGGGTTCGGTTTCACAAGTTTGGAAAAGATGTTATCAAGGATTACATGCAGCGGGTCCACGTGATGGATAAGGCGGGTGCCTACGCAATCCAGGAACACGGGGAGATGCTGGTGGACAAGGTCGAGGGCTCATACGAGAACGTGGTGGGCCTGCCTGTTGCGCGGGTCGAAGAGGAGTTGGAGCGGTTGGGTGTCGAAAGAAGCGGGAGAAGGGGCGATCGATCATGAAGCGAATTGTGCTTGGTGACGGGTGGTTCTTTATGGGAGGGATTGAGGTGTGAGTATTTCTCCGAGGTATCCTCTGATCCTGAACCCGCGTGCCCGTAGTGAACGGGCGAAGCGCGCGCGGAGTTTCGTGATGGAGCATGCCCAGCGCTTTGCGATTTACGCGACGAACAGTGGAGAGGAGGCGGTTGAGTTGGCCAGGCAGTTTGCGGAGTCCGGGGAGTCTATTGTGGTTGCAGCGGGCGGAGACGGGACGCTCAACGCAGTAGTCGGTGGATTGATCGGGACGGAGACGGTCCTGGGAATCCTGCCCACCGGGACCATGAACGTATTTGCGCGTGAGTTACATATTCCCTTTTCGCAATTGAAGGGGGCCCTCGAGGTGATTGACGCGGGTCACGTCAAGGAGGTGGACCTTTTCGAGGTGCAAGGGACGCCCTTTGTGCAAATGGCGGGCGTGGGATTTGACGCGCAGGTGATTGAGGAGACAACGAGCGAGTCAAAGCGCCGTTTGGGACCGATGGCCTATATCCTGTCAGCTGTGAAAGTGCTTGGCTCGAAACCGCCCCGCATGACGGTGCGTTTTGATGAGGGTCCCATTGCGGAAGCTGCCTGTGTATTGCTGGGTAACGGTGCGCTGTACGGAGGGCAGTTGCGCCTGTTCGGAAAGGCGGACAATGCCGACGACCTGCTCGACGTCCTTGTGTATAAGGAGGCTGGTTACAAGGCCGCCCTGGGCTCCCTGGGTTCGGTGGCACGAGGAGGATTTGAGACGGATGGCAAACTGGTCGAATATTATCAGACGTCGGGTTTGACGGTAGAGTGTGACCGGGAAGTGCCGGTCGAGGTGGATGGTGAACTCTGGGGGCGGGCCGAGAGGGTGGAGTTCAAGGCGATGAAGGAAAAACTGCGCGTGCTGGCGCCGGAGGAGCCGGGCAGGAACTGGTGGGAGCAGATGCTGGCTAATCTTACACCAGGGAAGAAGTGAGGAGCCCAAATAAGCCTTCCTCTTCCGGGAGGAATTCCCAGAATCCTGATGCATTGCAGGCCCGGCTCGATGATCTCCTTGAATTCGCCTGTGGCGAAGTGAGGGAGGAGGACTTCCGGCTCTTCCTGCCCGAAGAGTCGGAGGGTGGAAGCTGTCTGGACCTCTGCTGCGGGGTGCGGCGGCGGAAGGATGTGCCGGAGGTCGTTGATCCGGAGTGGTTTGAAGTCTTCGGGATCGCGCAGCGGGGTTCTGCAGACAAGGAGTCACAGGAGGAGCGGTTCGTGCGCTTCAAGCTCTTCAGTGGAGCGGTAGCGGCCAAGTTCCTTCATCAGGAGCCGGGACTCGACCCGGTTGTGATCGTGAATTACGTGTGCTGTTCGCTGGTAAGGGCGGCGCGCGCCCTGCGAGACCCATCGTTGACGGGAATCCTTCTGGATGTGTTCCCCGTGCTCGCCCGGGCGATGGAGGACTACCGGGCACCCAGTGGCTGGGTGGTGCAGGAGTATCCGTTCTGTTTTCTGGGTGGTATGCTGATGGCGGAGGATCTTGGTGAATCCGGGAAGGCCGAAGACTTGGCCGGAAGTTTGCTCAAGGCGGAGGAGCAGGTGAGGGAAGAGAGCTTTTTTCCGGGGCACGAGTTTCTTCTTGGACTGACCAATTACGACTCCCTGCACAGTGATTGGCTGGAGTTGGCGGAGTCACTGGAGAACCAGGGTGATCAGGAGGCGGTAGCGGAGGTGAAGGTCCGCCTTCAGGGAATCGCAAAATGGCGAGACGATCAGACGGAGTGAGGCCGGGGAGAGGTTCATCCACCGGCCGCAAGGACAATGATTTCGACTCGGGAGCCTTCCGCGAGTTCGGAGCTGGAATGGTCGGCCGGGGTGAGGGCTCGCCCGTCGAGCTCTACCACGACCGGTTTTCCAGCTAATTGAAGGGTGTGGAGCAGCCCTGTTACGGTGGGCTCACCGTCGAGGGTGTGAGGATTGCCGTTGAGTCGGATCTGCATTTTCGGAGGAATGGAGGTCAGGAGGGAGAGAGAATCTCGCTGTCCCAATCCTTCCACACGGGGTCGAAACCGCTTTGTTGAAGTTGGGTTGCGATGGTGGACGCAGAGCGCACGTCATCGATCTCGAACTGCGGAGTGGCGCGTGTTTGGCTGCATGTCGCCGGCTGTTCGGAAGGCCCTAGTTCAACCCGGCGGCCTTTGATTGTACGGTGGAGATCCTCGGTTCCAACACCGGTGTAGCCACCAGGTTCGGTGTGCGATCCGGCGGAGGCGTGAGTCACCCCGAGAGGGAAGAGACTGTCGCGCAGGGGCGCTGGTTCACGGGTGGAGAGGACGATGCCGAGCTGGGGGAACGTGAGACGGAATGCGCAGATGAGCTGGACGAGTTCCCGGTCGCCCAGGCTGAGGGCGGGATCGGTCTTGTGGCGGTGGTTCCCCGCGTGAGGGCGGAGGCGCGGAAAGGAGATTGTGAACTGGGCCTTCCAGCAGTGTCTGTAGAGGTATTCGAGGTGAGCAGCGAGGGCGAGTGCTTCCGTGCGCCAGGGGGCCAGCCCGAAGAGTGCGCCGATCCCGATCCGGCGGAAACCCCCGGTGTAGGCCCGCTCGGGACAGTCGAGGCGCCAGTCAAAGTTCTTCTTGGGTCCTGCGGTATGCAGCTGGGAGTAGCTTTCGCGGTGATAGGTCTCCTGGTAGACTACGAGGCCTTCCGCTCCGCAGGCGACCAGCTCCGAGTATTGGGAGTCTTCCATGGGGCCGACTTCGATTCCAAGGGTGGGAATAAAGGGTGCGAGGCGGTGCAGGCACTCCTGGAGGTATCCCTCGGATACGAATTTCGGGTGCTCCCCAGCGACCAGAAGGAGATTCCGGAAGCCCTGGCTGTGCAAATGTCGTGCCTCTGTTTCGACTTGGTCAGGAGTCAGGGTGGTCCGCAGGATGGGGTTGTCCCGTGAGAACCCGCAGTAGCTGCAGTTGTTCACACATTCATTCGATAGGTATAGCGGCGCGAAGAGGCGCATCGTGCACCCGAAGTGGCGCCGGGATAGAGAGGCGCTTTGCTGAGCGAGACTCTCCAAGTGGGTTGCTGAACACGGGGCGAGGAGGGACTCAAACCGCTTAAGGAGCGGTGATCGAGTGAGATCCGGATCGGCAAAGCGGGCTGCAAAGCTCACGGAGGGAGAGGTCGGATGTAGGGAGCTGATTGTCAAAGGCGAAAACCGCCGAAGATTGGTTGCGAAAATACGTTCGAAGGTGGATTGAGCGCTTGAACTGACGGAGGTGGACAGGCAGGTTCCACCCGGGAATGAGTGAAGTGGATACGATCGTATGCCGGCCGACCAAGTGGTTCTATCTCAGGGCGGGAGCCATGGCGTTGATGTTCGGGGTGTTTCTGGTCCTGTTTCTAAAGGATTGGAAGATCGGCTGGCCGAAAAAAAATGAGGCGTTTTATACCTACGAGGCTTTTGAAGAGGCGGAGAGGGCCTTTGACGAACACCTGGCGGCGAACAAGTCGGCGGCAGAGTGGGAGAGTTTTTCAGGCAACCAGAAGATCGGTTTCCCGGATGAGGAAGGGATACTGCCTTCCGGAGTGGACGCGGATGCGCCCTGGCCGGAGGAACTAGCGAATTACGCCGGCTACAAGAAGGCGCATGAGGAAGAGGGGCAGAAGCTCGTGCCTCCGCTCTGGGCAAGCTATACGGACAAGAGGGGCTGGAGCTCGGCAAAACCAAAGAAGAGTTATGATTCCGGGAAGATCCGGGACCAGCTCTACTGGGGCATTGGGAGCGGGGTCTTGCTCCTGATTACCTCGGTGTTCCTGGTGCGCACCTCTCGTCGGTCGATGAAGGTAGATGGTGAAGCCTATCATGCCCCGGACGGCCGCCTGATTCCGTTCGGGACAATGCGCAAAATCGATAAACGGAAGTGGGGCACGAAGGGGTTGGCCTATGTGTTCTATCGTCCGGAGGGGAGTGGGGAGGAGGCTGATCTGCAGAAGGCGAAAGTCGACGGCATGGTCTACGGGCAGTTTTCGGAGGAAGATGGCGCCCCGGCGGAGGCGCTTTTCCAGCAGATTCTAGGCAACTTCAAAGGAGAGTTGATCGAGTTGGCGGATGAGGAAGGGGACGAGTTGGAGCAGGATGGAGATGGAGAAGACGGGGCCGTCGGGAAGGAGTAGTTTTTTTCAGGGTTGCCAAGCGCTTGAAGCGACGTTAAGCCAAGGACCAGCAAACAATTGGGACGCATACATGTCAGATTCAAGCGAAGACAAGATCAAGGACATCATCGTGGAGCAGCTCGGGGTAAATGCCGAACAAGTCACGAGGGAGTCGAAAATGATTGAGGACCTGGGAGCGGATTCCCTCGATGCAGTGGAACTGGTCATGGCCATCGAGGAGGAGTTCGGGATTGAGGTTCCCGACGATCAGGCGGAGAAACTGGTTGCGGTGGGAGATATCATCGATTACGTCGACAAATCCTCCTCCTGAGCTATTTGCGATTGATTTTCAACGAGCTGGGGCAGGTCCGAAAGGGCCTGCCCTTTTCGTTGTCAGGAACGCCGAGGTGCGCGATGATTCGGCCGAAGCATGTATTCACCCGATGATATCCAATACGCGCTGGAAACAACCAGCGTCCTGTATGAACCAGACCGGCGGATCGATACCTTCGGAAGCACGCGCTTTGAGTTCCTCCTCCTGAGTGAATTGATGGATTCCGTGGGGCAGGTGCGGATCCGGAGCGGGGAAGTGGAAGCGAACCAGCCTACGATCATCAAGCCGGAGGCCTACAGTGGCCTTGAGTTCGAGGGGTTCGGGGATGACGCGCAGAGGTTTCACCAGTGGCTGATGGAACATGGATCGAAGGTCGCGCTCCTGAACTACCAATTCAAACGAGGAGAGGTGCGAGAGGAGTTGCTCCATGACTCGTTGGACGCCGTAAAGGAACGGGTGCTGGAAGATGCTCGGCGGGTGGGGAATCCGATGCAGGTCGTGATCGAAGGAGTAGATGATGCGTGGGAGATCAGCCTGCTACGGTTCATTTTCGAGATTGTCGACAAGAGTTCGGAAATCAACACCTTTGATTTCAAGCGCCGGGGCCTGCTCTAGCGACTCTCCGACTCCAAGATGGTTGCCCGAGTCTGCCAATGATGACGATCGTCAAGGTTTTCGCTGCATTGTTGGTGCTGGCCGTGCTGGGAGCTACCTTTGTCCTCGTTGAGCGTCTGAAGGAGGAAACTGTGGTTCCGCAGCTTCCGGCAGACATGGGGATTGTGGAAGCCGTCCCGGTTGTGCAACCGGGGGAGGGTGCCTTTGAAAGGGCGCGGGAGCTGCTTGCCACCGGGCAGTTTGAAAGGGCACGTGAAAAGCTGGAATTTCTGGTAGGGGTCTATCCGTCCTCCGCCTCGGCGGGAGAGGCACGGCGTATTCTCGGAGAGCTCAACCTGGATGACCTGCTCTCGACGGACGAGATGGAGGGCAAGACGACGTATGCGGTTAAATCGGGTGACAACTTCACGAGGATTGCAGCCAGTCACGACACCACCCTTGACTGTATCATGCACATGAACGGCCTCCAGCAGATGAACAAGCTCTACCCGGGGGATGAGCTCGTGCTGTTGCCTCTGAGGTTCAACATTAAGATCGACGTATCCCGCAAGCGGTTGAGCTTGTATAAGGAGGGGCGTCTCCTGAAGGCATACAACCTCACAGCTGCCCGGACGAGAGACTCGCGGGGAACCCTGCGCGCAAAAATCGGTCAGAAAATAGGGCTCCTTGAAAATGGGAGCAGTGTGTCCCCGGTCAGGTTTGAGAGCTATCGGAACTCCAGGAAAGTCCTGATCCTAGATCATCGGGGCCTGCAGATCAGGCAGGGGGATTCGGCTGACGGGAAGGATGGGGGAAGAGGTTTTTTCCTTTCGGAAGCGGACATGGAGGAACTCTCTCTCCTGCTTAGGGTTGGAAACGAGGTGGAAGTTCGCTTCGGGAACCAGTAGAATCTGAACGCATGAAGAATAGTAGTCGGCGCCCTCAACCGCTTGATTTCGAGAAACCGATCGCGGAGCTCGAGGATGAGCTGTCTCAGATGCGCGAAAAGGCGCATTCCCAGGATATCAATCTCAGCTCTGAAATTGAGGCTCTGGAAGCGAAGTTGTCAGAATTACGGAACCGCATTTACGAAAACCTTACGCCATGGCAACGTGTGCAGATCGCAAGGCATGTGAGCCGTCCGTTCATGCTCGACTATCTCAACGAGGCCTTCGACGACTTCTGTGAATTACACGGTGATCGTCTGGTGGGAGACGATGCCGCCATGCCGGGGGGATTCGCCACGCTGGACGGGCGTCGGTGCGTGGTGCTTGGCCACCAGAAGGGACGGAACACGAAGGAAAATCTGGAGCGTAATTTTGGGAGCGCGCATCCGGAAGGGTATCGGAAGGCGCTTCGCCTCATGAGGCTGGCGGAAAAGTTCAAGATCCCGGTGATTTCCCTGATTGATACGCCGGGGGCCTTTCCTGGCATTGGGGCGGAAGAGCGCAACATCGCGGAAGCGATTGCCCATAACCTCAGGGAAATGATGAATCTGCGGACACCCATCCTTGCGGTGGTGCTTGGGGAGGGCGGCTCAGGCGGGGCACTGGGAATTGGAGTGGCTGACCGGATTCTCATGCTGGAGAATGCTTACTACTCCGTGATCAGCCCGGAGGGATGCGCGGCAATCCTCTGGAAGCACCGGAAGCATGCTCCGGAAGCGGCGGAGGCGATGAAGCTGACTGCCGGGGACCTTGAGGGGATGGGTCTGGTGGATAAGGTCATTACCGAGCCGGTGGGCGGGGCGCATCATGACGTCCGGGGTGCGGCTGCCAGCCTAAAGTCTGCTCTCCTCGCAGAGATCGAGAGCCTTGAAAGCCTTTCTGAAGAGGAAATGCTGGAAGGTCGCTACCAGAAATTCCGGCAGACCGGCGAGTGGGTCGAATAGCTGCGTATGGGTTAACGATCGTTTCTTCCAACGCGTGTGGAGGAGGTGGCTCCATCGAATTCCGGGTCGAGGGAGTTGTCGTGGTTCGCTTCCCCCGGGTCCGCGGGAAGGGTTTCCAAGTCCCGGAGGCGGGGCTGGGGCTTATTTGAGCTGTTGCTCGGTGTAGGGGACTCCGCCCTGTGCCTTGGAGCTGGAGCGGGCCTCCTTGATGAAGGATTCGCCAATGGCGCCCGACCTGTTGGTCCATGCGTGCCGGACAAAGGTGATGATGTCGGCAATGTCCTTGTCTGAAACCGTCTGGTTCATCGAAAGGCCGGGCATCGCTGCTGGCGGGGTGTAGCGTTTCCCGGAGACGGTGATGGGCCCCTGAAGGCCATGGAGGAGAACCCTGGCAAGTCGTCCGGGGTCTCCGTTGACCCAGTCAGATTCGTCGAGAGGGGGGCCCAGGTTAGGGAGTCCAGTACCATCAGCTCCGTGGCACCCTATGCATGCAGCGCGTCCCATGTAGAGTTTCTCGCCACGTTGGAATGATGCGAGGTGCTCCCCCTTGATGCTGGGAGGCTTTACCTTGCGGGTGTTCTTCTGAAGGGCTTCCTGCAGCCACTTGTCCAGGTTGCCATCATTGTAGCGACCATTGTTTACCCCGAGGAAAACCGCCTCACGGTCCTTGAGCCCGGTAAAGGCGGCTTCCCGGACGAGGGGGCTCTTGCCGTTGGTTGCGAGTTCCTTGACCAGTGCATCAAGTGCCTGGGACGTGCCCGTTTCAGCGAGGAGCCGGGCCTTGTATATGGCCGACTCAGGTCCAGTCTTAAACTTTGTGAGAGCGGGGAGGAGCGCGTTCTTTTCCCGCTCGCTCATTGAAAGGGCGGCCATCAGGGCGGAGGCTGAGAGTTTCTCATCACCGATTTTGAGGGCCCCTGCAACGTGGGTGGAATTGAGGAGGCCAAGTCCTTCGAGACACCAGAGGGAGTGGAGCCTTCCGAGGGAGTTGTTGCCGGAAAGGATCTTCTCCAGAGGTGCCCCGCAGTCCGAATTGCCGCGCTCGACAATGAGACGCTGGGCGGTGTCTCTCCACCATCCGTTCGGGTGATTCAAGTAGGTCGTCAGCTCGACTGCTGAGAGTTTCTCGAGCTTGGGGGCCGGGCGCCGTGGGATATCCTTGTGTCGGATGCGGTAGATCCGTCCGTGTCCCTTGCCGGGTTTGTCGAGCCCACGGCTCAGGATCTGCTTCCGCAGATAGGAGGTGACATAGGTCCGGTGCTGGATGATCCCGTGATACATATCAAGGACATACAGGGATCCGTCGGGGGCGGTGTAGGCATTCACCGGGCGGAAGCGTTCGTCGGTTGAGGCGAGGAACTCCTTTTCCCCGAAGGTGTGCTCGCCAACCAGTTTGCCCTCGCCATCGGTAAAGGTGATGGCCTTCACAAGGTGCCCCGTCGCCTCGGTGATGAAGGCTGTGCCGTAGAGTTTCTCGCCAAGGCCCTGTCCCCTGAAGATGGCGAGTCCGGATGCTCCGGTGGCATTGATGAGCTTGTAGTTCTCAGGTGAAACCGTGTTGCGCTGGTATCCCCGGTTGACCCCGGGGGTGACCCGGATCGGCCATACGCGGTTACTGCTGATACGCGCGGATATTCCCGCCTTCATCTTGGAGTTCGTGTTCCCGTACACCGCATTAGGGAAGGTGTAATCTCCCACCAGCAGGGTGCTGTTGCTGTTGTGGAAGAGTCGACCGTAGTCGTCGCGGTCGATTCCCCACTGGCCGCGGAAATGAGTGTGTTCCATGACCCACTCGCCGTTTGCCTTCTTGTAACGGCGGTCGGACTTCGCGTTATAGATCCAGTTGTCGAGGCCGAGCACAAGGCTGTTGGCCTTGTGCTCCACGTTTCCGCCACGGGCGTAGTCCTTGTCCACGAGGACTCGTTTGCCGGTGGGTTTGTTGCCGTTGCGGCCCTGGAAGAAGAGGCTTTCCTGGTTTGCCCAGAGGATGCCGTCATCGAGGAGGTAAATGCTGCGGGGCAGAAGTAGTTTGTCGAGAAAGACCGTGCGCTTGTCGATTTTGCCGTCGTCGTCGGTATCTGTGAGAACAACGATCCGTCCCTGGGGGACCTCCTCACCGGTTCCGTCCACATCGGGCATGTAGCCTACCAGTTCGCAGATCCACATCTGTCCATCACCGTCAAACTTGAGCATGCAGGGCATGTCGACCATGGGTTCTGAGGCGACCTCCTCGATGACGTAGCCCGGAGCCAGTTGAAAGGCCTTCAGCGCATCCTCGACCTTGAGGAAGGGGGCGGGGGGGATGACGTCCTCGGGTACGAAGCTAGTCATGTTGTGGCCTTTTCGGTCTCCCTGCTGGGCCCAGAGGGATGAGGACAGAGCCAGCGAAAGGGCAAGGAAATTGAGGGGACGGGTCAGATACATGGCTCTTCAAAATACATTTTTGGAGGGAGGATTCTATCGAAATCCCTGCTCTGTTTACATTCCGTGGATTTTTTCCGTCGGGGACTGAGAGAGGCCGAAGAAGGCTCGAAAGTTCTGTTCAAGGATTGAGGCGAAGGCCGTTGGGTCGTGGCCGAGAAGGCGGCCGATGCCGTTGACAATGGGAGCAAGGTTCGCCGGGTGGTTCAGGGCCAGTCCGTCTCGGTCGTGGACCTCGTGGGACCGAAAGCGGGCAGGTGGAACCATATCAGGAGCATCCGTCTCACAGAGCAGGCGTTCATCAGGAACTCGTTGGAGCGCATGCCTTTGTTTCTGCCTTCGCGGAGCCAGAGTGGGCCCGGAGAAAGAAAAGTAGGCCCCCAGGGAGACAAGCTCGTCTACGAGTTCGGGAGAGCCTCCGTAGGAATGGAGAAGAAAGCCGCGCGCCGGACATGGCTGAGCACGCAGGATTTCAAGGAGTGGGCCCCATGCCCGTAGGCAGTGAATGGAAAGGGGGAGGTTGAGCTTCGCGGCCAGCTTCAGCTGTAGCGTAAATACTTCCCTTTGTGCCTTTAGGTCAGGATCTTTCATCCAGCAATCCAGCCCGCATTCCCCGAGGAATACGGAACGGGATGCGGACTTCAGCATGCTCTCGAGCTTCTGGTCCCATGCCGGGCTTCTGGTGGCCGCCTTCCAAGGATGAAGACCGAGGGAGGGCAGGACCAGGTCCGGGAAGAGTTCGGACAGTTCAAGCACATCCTGCCAGTCTTCCTCGCATGTCCCGTTCACCACACAGCGTTTGATGCCTGCAGCCTGCATTGCTGCGGGTAAGTCTTCGAGGCAGTGGCGGAACCGTGTGTCATGCAGGTGATTGTGGGCGTCGAAGAGGGCTGTCATTCAGGACGGGCTGATTGGGACTCCAGGAGGCGGATTGCAACCTCCCGAAAGGCCATTGCAGAGCAGTCCGGGAGTGGAAGTTTTTCAGCGGGGGCCTGGTAGTTGGAGTTGGGGGAGCCGGGGCGGCGATAGCAAAGGTCGTAGTGGTTCTCGAGGAGAGAGGTGACGAACTCCGTCCAGCGTCCCTCCGAGATGCTCGTGCGCCATTGCTCGACCCGGTCGTGTCCCCGCAATTTACGTAGTTGGTCCACCAGAGAGGAAAGGGTGTCCGGCGCACAGGGAAAATGGGCATAGTCCTCGAGGAGTAGTTTGACCCGCTCGGGGATGGAAAGGGTAAGTTCGACTACCCCTGATTCGGAAAATTTTCTCCAGAGAGCGGAGGGCAGGTAGACGCTCCCGATCCGGTTTGATTCGGCCTCTGTAAATACCGGGCGTGCTGGATCGAGAATGGAGAGAGCCTTGTGGAGCCGGCTTTCAAAGAGGCGTTGGGTCGGTTGCGAACCCTGTGCCCCGAGCAGGGAGCCTCGGTGGTTGGCGAGGTGTTCAAGATCGACAATCTGGCCTCCCTCGTTCCTCAGTATGTGGAGTAGTCGTGTCTTACCCACCCCTGTGAGTCCGCTGATGATCCGGAAGTGCAGGTCGGGCTTGGAGAGGCGTCTATCGAGATCCTCCATCACGAACCGACGATAGGCCTTGTAGCCTCCCTCGAGGGTCCGTGCCCGCCAGCCGATGGATCGCAGGACGGAGGCGAAGGAGCTGGACCTCTGCCCTCCCCGCCAGCAGTAGAGCAGGGGGTTCCATCCCGGTTGAACCCTCCGGAGAGGGCCGGCCAGGTGCCCGGCGATGGATTCGCTGACATAGCGAGCTCCGAGCCTCCGGGCCTCGAAGGGGTTCTTTTTGTAGAGGCTCCCGACCTCGCTGCGCTGAATGTTGGACAGGACAGGGAGATTGCGCGCCTCAGGAAGATGGTCGTCCGCGAACTCGCCTGGGCTCCGCACGTCAATGATCTCATCGAACTCGGAAAGGTCGTGGGGCAGGCAGATGTGCTCGGGATGTTCGAGAGACATGGTGAAGGTGATCGGGCATTGCAGCGTAAAGTCTGCAACGCCAGATGGCGATGTTCGGCATGGCTACTTTCCAAATTCCCCGGTGATGAGGGCGAGGTGCAGGAGGCCGCTCTTTGACAGGGTGGCGCGTTGGCCTGTTCCGGTGACGCGGGAAAGGGTGAAGTATTCGTGGCGTGTCTGGTTGGTGCGCACGTAGGTGATCAGTGGTTTTGAAACCTCCCGGTGGCTGGGTGCAATGGCGAGCGGGAATCCAGAAGCGGTGAAGGAAATCTCCCAGGACGGGCTGGGGCGATGGTGTGCTCCCCGTCTGATCCACGGATAGCGGTCGGCCAGTTCAAGTTTGCCCCGCCGGGGACAGGTGACCCTGTAGTAGACCGGTTCGGTTTCGAGAAAAGCGGGGAGCGTTGTGGCTGGGTCGCGATGGTGATTGAGAAAAAGTCGAGCGATGTCGAGTCCGGCAAGGTTCATCCCGTTGTGTATTCCATGGCTGTTTTCGGAGCCGAATCGCATCTTGTGCCAGTCGTCGAACTGCAGGGAGAGGAGAATGTTGAGCTCAAGGTGGAGGTGGGCCCGGTCCCGATTAATTCCTGCACCTGTGTAGCCCATCCGTCCCAGGACATGTCCGGCCTCGACCTGCTGGCCTTCCTTTACAGCGGCACTTGCGAGGTGGGCGTAGAGACTGAGAAATGGCCCCTGCCCCCAGTCGTGTTCAACCACGAGGTAGCGGCCGTAGTTGCTGCCTCCTGCGCTGTTCTGAACGTAGACGACCCTGCCCAGGGCGATTGCCCGAACGTCGTCGACAGGACGGCCTGCCGAGTCGCGTTTGACGGGGCGGATGTCAATGCCCTCATGGAACCGGGTGGAAACTACTCCCTGCTCGGTGCGCCGGAGATTTCGAACGAATCCATAACTGCCCCCCTGCCACGGCTTGCTGCTTTCGCCTTCGAAGGTTCGATAGACATACATGTAGAAACTCTCAGGCCGGCTCTCGAAGAGTGCGCGGTTGTCAGTTGGCAGCTGCAGCTTGAGAGGTTGCTGGGCAGTGGCCGGGAACGGCAGGGAGAGGAGGAGTGCAGCGAGAAGCAGGAGCCAGCCACGGCACGGGCGGGTCACTTCTTCTTTTTCTGCTCTTTGAGTCTCTTTTTCCAATCCTTGGGGTCCTCGCCGATCCGGGGCACATGCTGGTCAGCGAGCCGGACTTCAGCAAGAGAAACCCACTTCCAGATGACAAGGAGACCGTCATTGACGGGCTTGTCTATCTCGACTGCGTCACGGACCTGCCCGTTAACGACGGCGAGGAGGAGTTTTCCGCGATTGGCGGTGCTCATCGAGCGCAGGCGACCGGAGGCGACCTTGTTGAGCTGGAAGATAACGCCGTAGGAGTTTCCGTCGTCTGCTGGGAAGGAGCGGAAGGCCACAATGTCCCCGGTCGCGAACTCAGGTGATTTCCGGAACAATAGTTCCTTGCCTGCAGTCAGCTGTTTGAAGGTGTGCCGGTCCCCGGGTTCGGCCTGCAGGTGGAAGCTGACTGTCAGGTCGGGGGCCTTTTTTCCTGCGGCCGGGAGTATTTCCGGGAAGAGAATCGCGGTCAAGCTGAGAGCCAGAGCGAGAGTGCGGAGCATGGTGCTATAAAGCACTTCCGCCAGAGGGACTCAAGCAGAACCATGGGGACGTAACGTGCAGATGCGTGGTGCACCGGGAGAAGGGGGCCGAATAGGCCTGATCCGGGAATCGGAAGCCTACAGCTTTGCCGCGGTTCCCGGGAGGAATCTGTAGTAGACCTCGAGCATGAGAGTGGCAAGGGCAGTGACATAAACGGGGTCATTGCGGGCAGCGGGTCCCGGCTGGGGTGGGGCGGGCCATGACCCGTCGGCATTCTGTGCAGCCAGGAGAGTGTCTCGGAACATCTCGTTGTATTGCATCCAGCTCTTGCCTCCGTTGTTGATGGCGGCCTGGCTGGAGTAGTAGTGCTCGTAGAGATTGCAGGGGCCGTTCTGGTAGTCGAACTTCGACTGCTTGTCGATATAACGGATTCCCTTGCGTGCGTTGGAGTTGGAGGCGCCCTTGTGCTGCTGGAAGCAGAGAGTGCCGGCACCAACAAGGGTGGAGTGCCCGTCGCCGAGGGCGCGGGTGCCGGTGTAACCGAATCCCCCGTCGGTAGCCTGACAGGTTTCGCAGTATCTCAGCCCGTCGCGGATGCAGCCTTTCATGTTACGGAAATCGAGGCCGGTGTGCAGTGCGGCCTTGAGGGCCTGCATCTGCCAGGCGGTGATGGACATGTCCCCGCCGCGGGCCCCGGCTTCCTCATAGGAGTAGTCCCAGCCCCCGGACTTGTTCTGGTTGTCGATGATCCACTGGATGCTGTTCTGGACGCTTTGCTCGAGGTTGGGCAGGTTCACCCCGAGCTGGCTGCAGAAGGTGTAGGATTCAGCGAGGGCGTAGGCGGCGATCGCATGGGAATAGCACCAGTGCTTGTCCTGCGGGTTGGACGCGAGACGTCCCTTGTTTTTCTGGGCGGTATCGACGAGAAAAGTAATAGCCGCAGTCACGGTTTCGCCGAATTCCTCGGAGAGGGGTGTTTCACAGTGTCCGAGGTAGGCCAGGAGAACGAGACCGGTATAGGCTACCTTGTTGACGCCTCCCCATGAGCCGTCTCCAGCCTGATTTCCCTTGAAGTAACGCAGGGCCTTCATGACAGCCTCCTCGCACTTTTCGTTGCCGCCGTTTTCCTTGAGGCGTTGCATGCGATCTTCCGGTGAACAGCGCTTACGCATGGCGGCAGGGATGTTGCCGAATCCGCCTCCACCGCCGTCTCCACCGGTGCCCCAGCCCTGTCCGAAGTCGTCGCCACTGCCGAAATCGAGGTTGGGTTCCGCTTCTGTTTCCGGCACCGGAACGGCCGTTGGAGAAGGAGTCGTGGATGCGATGACCTTTGCCATGGAGGAGGAGGGCGCTGATGGTTTCCGCTGAATCTGCGGGTTGACCTCCTTCTGCTCCATGGTGTCCTCGTTGGGGGCGCCGGCCTGATAGGTCACGATCGTAGGCGACTTGACGATCAGGCTGGGCAGGAGAATGAAGAGCAGAATCAGGATCACCAGAGCCATGACCAGAAGGGCGATGACCACGGAGGTGATGACGGAATTTCTCCGCTGGGCATCAAGGCGCGCTTCCGCTTCAGGGCTAAGTTGGGCATGAAGACTCATCTTTCTTCTGTTTGAACGGGTTGGTCGGAGGAAAACTTAGAAATTTCTCTCTGGCAAGATCGCAAACCGCGCGGGGCTTGCCGGGAAGCTCTGATTTTGCCAACAAACGGCATGGAAATCAGGGTGGGCGTCGCAGGAGCCGGATCAATGGGCCGTAATCACGCCCGGGTATATGGATTGCTGGAGGGTGTTCGCCTGGAGGCCATCTATGACGTGGACAGGGAACGCGCGCAGGCGGTGGCCGATGAATTCGGGGGCGAAGTCGTGGATTCCCTTGAGTCCCTTGCAGGGCGCTGCGATGCGGTAAGTGTCGTGGTGCCAACCCGCTTTCATTTGGAGGTGGGTGCCGCATTAATGCGTCATGGAGCCCATCTGCTTGTGGAAAAACCTATTGCTGGGAACGAGAAGGAGGCCGGAGAATTGCTCAGGATCGCGGGAGAAACCGAGAAGCTGCTCCAAGTTGGGCATATCGAGCGCTTCAACCCGGTTCTGCGCCCCCTCGAGGACCGGCTCGACCGGCCCCGGTTTATCGAGGCTCACCGACTTTCCCCGTTCCCGAATCGCAGTCTCGACATCGGTGTGGTCCTCGATCTCATGATTCACGACCTCGAGGTCATCATGCATCTGGTGCGCTCTCCGGTAGCAAGTATTGACGCGGTTGGTGTTCCGGTCCTTACGAAGTATGAGGACATCGCCAATGCACGGATTCGTTTCGAGAACGGCTGCGTTGCAAATGTCACCGCGAGCCGCATCAGCCCGGAGCGCATGCGCAAGATCCGGGTGTTTCAGGAAACATGTTACCTCTCCCTGGATTATCAGGAGCAGAAGGGGAAGGTTTCCTGGATTGAAGCAGGTGGGATCAGGCAGGCGGATGTGGAAATCGACCCGGCGGAGCCGCTTGTTGCGGAATTACGCTCATTCGTCGATGCGGTGGGAAACAAGAAGGAGCCAGCCGTGACCGGCCTGCAGGGTGCTGCTGCGCTGGAGGTGGCCCTCGAGATCACAAGGTTGATTCACTCGGAATCAGGGAAGGGAGGAGGCCTCCCTACCTGATGGTGGCAGCAGCGGATCCCGGGGGCTCAATGGCAGACCATTCTTTCCCTCGTGGGAATAAGCCTGGATGGGATTGCCGCTGGACCCTGCCCGGTCCCCAGGGCGCAGGTTTTTGTCAGGGGGTCGTCGCTCCAAGAATCCGAAGATATCCTGACTGGCTATCGGAGGCTGGAACACTGCTGCGGAACCATATCGAGCTGGTGCCGTCGCCATTGTTCGTCCTGCCCATATAGGCTGGGCCGGGGAGCCAGTCGTTCAGGGTTGCGGACTCCTCCGCACTGAAGAGAACTTCATCAGTGCCGATGAGCTGTCTGAAGGCGATGACAGCATGGGGAATGCTTCCGTTCTCGAGTTGGACGGTAACAGGGTCGAAGGCGGCAGCGCTGTTGGGGTCCTGGCCGCTTGCGAATTCGAGAAGGGCGGGGAGGCCGTCGCCATCTTCATCGGAAAAGAGGTTGGTGACTTGCTGAGCGGCCTGCCAGGCATTCAGCCTGATCGCGTCAGTGGTGCCGGGGTTGCCATCCGGAAGAGCGCTCGTACGCCAGCTGCTTGCAAGCTCTGGATCATTGCTTCCAGGTAGCATGAGAACAAGGGAGTAGCCGAGTCCGTCCGCGCTGGAAGGCCAGGGTGCGTCGTGGTCCCAGGAGAAATCAGCGACCGGCGTGCCGGAAGCATCGTTGAGGACGAGGCGTTCTCCGTCATTTGCGAGCTTGTTGTCTCCACCGTCCTGATAACTTCCAAGGATCAGGTGGCCCGCGCCGTATCGTTCGAGGAATGCGGCTTCAACCCCGGTGACCAGTGCCCGGGCACCGGGGGCGAGGGTCGTATTGTCGGGGAACTGGTAATTGATCCCACTGACGAATCTCAGGCCGGTGAGATCGATTGTCTGCGTCTCGCTGAAGTTGACCACCTCGATGAATTCGAAGTCGTCCTGGTCTTGAAAGCCGGCCTGTATCTCCGAGCTGGTTGGCGGGCCCGGGTGATACATGATTTCTGAGATCGCAAGGGTGGTGGCGGAGGCTGGAACAAGGGTGCTGGTTCCGGTGACGTTTACGGTTGTCTCCGCAATGATGTTGCCTTTGAAACCGATGGCCTGCAGGGCGATTTCGTTCGGACCGGGGAGAACCGGAACAGTTGCTTCCCAGCTGTTGTCATCGGTCCACGTGATAGCGAGGGGTTCGGTGGCGCCAGCGACCTGGATGCTGCGGACGTCCACCCATCCGTCCCCCCGGAGGCTGATGGAGGACTCGTTCGTGGTGGTGCCGTTGGCAGTGTTTATTCGGAAGGGGACCTGGGATACCGCGCTGTTGATCGCATTCAGGGCGTGATTGCGGCGCCCGTTTATGTAGCTGAGATGGGTGGCGAGATTTTCGGTGGGGAGGAAGCAGGAGTAGTGGTTGGCCCAGGTCGTCATGTAGCGGGTGTTGAAGGCGGAGTCGATAATGTCCTTGAGGTGGCCGTAATAGGCCCGCTCATTGGCCGGGCTGGCCCCGATCAGTTTGCTGAGGTCGCTGTTCGGCGTCAGGCTGCTGGTAGTGCCCCGGTTGAAGCTGAAGTCCATGTCCCAGGGGAAATACATCATCCGCCCGTCCGTGGGTCGGATGTAAAAGAGGGCGTTGTGTTGGGAGCCGCTGCTGTAGTTATCGCCGATGCCGCAGAGGACCTGTGCGGCGAAGGAGCGGAGCCACTGGTCGACGTCAAGATCGCGGGCGATGGCCTGACGGTAAGAACTACCACTCAGGCCGAGGGTGGTAAGGGCGTTGATCAGAGGGGCGTAATTGTCAGCGTCCTTGTTGTTATCAATCTGCCAGTGATAACGATAGTTTTCCTTGTCCCGGCGTCCGCCAAGGGCACGCATGGAGACCCCGACCACGCTGTCTGGATTCGGGCGCTTGAGGCCTTCTGGTCCGCCTGTGTCCGTGCTGGTCGGATAGTAGATGAGTTCATACTCGAAGAGGGTGCCGTCGTCCCCGTTGGGGAACTGGTTCTCTAGCCACTCGTTGTCGTAGCGCGACTTGAGAAGCATGGCGGATCCGGTGTGGTTGGACCGGGGGGCGATGATCCGGATGAGGTCATCCTCCATGCCGGGGATGCGGCCAGCCCGGTTGATGATATGTTTCACCAGGATCTCTTTCTGGCTGAACTGGTCGCCCGCCCCGGAGCGGTCAACCGCGACGGTTTCGTGGGCGCCGAGGAAGGGTTGGTCGTCCGGAAAGCCAACCGAGAACCCGACTCGCACATTCTTGGCGCGACCCCGCTGGCTGCCCTTGAGGCGTACGCCGCAATTGTAATAGATCTCCTTTTCGTTGTAGATGATGGTACAGCCTATGCGATCGTTGCTCATCACCTCGGTCACGTTGTGCAGGAAGTCCGTATCCTCATCCGTCATGACGATGCGGAAGTTATTGGGCTGACAATCGCCGTAATCCAGGTCGGCCTGTCCGTCATCCCAGGGGATCAGGGCGCGGGAAGCGGCTCCGGCTGCTGGAATCGACTGGGTGGCCCCGAGGTTGTCTTCGGCGACGAGGTAGAACTGAACCTTGCTGGCCGTCGACTGACCTGGGATGGTGCCCGTGTACCTGCCCTCGCCCTGACTGGTCATTGGTCTTCTGGAAAAGGGGCCGCCATCGACCGAATAGAAGAGATTCACGGTGGCGATGCCGTCTGGATCCGACAGGGTGGTGTTGACAGTGGCCGGGGTATTGGCGGGCGGGACGGCAGGGGAGTGGGCAAGGCTTGTGTAGGTTGGTCCTGCATTGGCAACTGTCTGGGTGTTCGGGGCGCCGGGGGTGCCGCCGTCCTGGGGCGCCTCCAGGAGGTGGGTGCGTGGCATGCGGTTGAAGTAGAGGCGCGTGTTGAGCTGATTGGATCCGCTGATCCATTTCGCACGGAAGCTGATCCGGTAGGTTTGCGAGGTGCTCAGGGAGACAAAGTTGCCTCCAGACTTGAGCGTGGTCTCGCCGTGGTTGTGCATGTGCTCCATGGCTCCGGTAGCGCGGACATGGAGAACCCTGTTGGCGGGATTTTCAGGATCGGGAACAATCCGGGCGTGCCGGTGGTTTCCACGCATGCGCCAGGTGGAATAGTCGCGGGGAAAGCTCCCGTTCTGGATGAGCTCACGAGCTGCCCCATTTGGGGACTCGATCACGCTGATGTCGTCGATGAGAAATTCTCCCGCGTCGAGGAGGCCGAAGAGAAACTCATGGTAACGGGAGGGGTCATTGCTCGGAGTGTGAGTTCCCCGTCCCGAGTAGGAAATCTCCTGCCATGGTGCGCTCTCGATGCTGGGGGCCCACGCCTCCGCGGAGTTGTTGTCGGCATGAGGGTCCCGGAGTTCGAGACTGGAGCCTCCCGCATCCGCCTGCCCGGGCCAGCGGCCCCCGTCCGAGAAGCGGACCAGATCGGCCAGGTTCTTATTGGCGTCGACAAGGCGGAGGCGTTCGCCCTTCCGGGAGAGGGAGCCATTCCATTCGCCTGCGACGTTGATGTCAGGGAACTTGGCGGAGAGAGAAGCCGCATCGCGGGCTACGACCAGATAATCCCCGGCGGGGAGGATCGTTTCGGATGGGAATTCGAACGAGATTCCATCACTGAAGCGCCAGCCGCTGAGGTTCACGTCTTCCGTTCCCCGGTTGAAGAGTTCCACCCACTGGTCGTCTGAGCGGCGGAAGGGAAGGCCCTCCTGTGCCGCGGTCAGCTGGAGCCCCATGACGATATCCGAACTGCCAGCGCTGGTCTGGTGGACTTCCACCGAAAGGCGATTGGTTCCGGAGTGCAGGGCTGCGATCGCAGACGGGGGCAGGACGGTCGTGACGACAGCCGCGTCTCCCACCGTGTCGCTCGAGAGTGAGGACGAGGTGATGGGTTCGTCGTCTACCTGGTAACGTTCGATCTCGATGCCGTTGAGGTAGAAGATCGCCCCGTCGTCGATCTGGTGGGCGAGTTCGAGCAGGGTGGTGTCGCGCTTCTGCTGGTCCGTGACGTCGAATTCCGTCTCAAAGTAGAAGGTGATCACCCTGGGGTCGTGGGATTCCAGTGGAGCGAGGGGAGTAGCAATGGGGTAGGTCAGGGTGGAGGACTCTACGCCAAGAGGTCCGGGGCCGGATCGCCAGTTCACGCCATCTTCCGGGTGAGTGCTCGTCTCCCAGTTGTTGCCGAGATTGTCGCCGGATTCGTTGTAGCGCCACCGGTGATTCCAGTCGATCAGCAGGTCAGGGGTCGAGGGGCGCGTCGCCGGAAGAGGGCGCGGGTTATACATGATCTCGTTGATCACGATGTCGGTGTTGAAGGAGAAACTGTTTGGGGCGCCGAAAGTCGGTGTATCTGGGTAGAGCCACTGGTCGCCGGAGAGTCCCCGCAGCCGGTTGGTGACCTTGCGCGCATCGGCCATTCGGTTACTTCCGGGGCGGAGGATGGCGAGGCGGTGTCCGGAGCTGACCGGAAAATTCGGAGTGAGGGCGAGGCGTTCCCCGGGTTGGAGTGAGCCGGAGGAGAGAGTGAGGGAGGCTCCGCTGGACGATCCAAGCTGGTAGCCAGAGAGTTCAATGCGATTCGAACCCACGTTCGTGATCTCGACCTGAAAATCGGGGGCGCTTCCGCTGGCAATCTCGCTGAAGACGATATCGCGGGACAGTTCTCCCGGGGGAGGGGCTTCCTCGGTAGCGACGAGGGTCGCGCCGAATACGAGGTCAGAGCTCAGGGCGGAGGACTGATGCACCTCGACGGCGATGGTGTTCAGTCCGGTGCGCAAGCTTCCGCTTGAGATCGGAATGGGGGAGGTCAGGCGGGCGTCGTTGATGTCCGTCTGTGCAAGGGAGTCGTGACTGATAGCGCCCCCCGGCATGTTTTCTCGATGAATCTCATCACCATTGAGGTAGACAATTGCGCCGTCGTCCACGAGGAGTTGCAGGGCGAGGGTGGTCCGGCCGGGGTTTCCCCCATAGGTGAATTCGTGCCTGAAGTAGAAGGTCGTCGCGCCCAGCGTGAGCTCGGTGTTGAGATTGCCGGGCGTTTCCCCATCGGCAGTGGGTGCGGTAAGCGGGGTCAGGGAGCCGTCAGCCAGTCCAGCGATTGAGCTGGCGGGAAGGGCTCTCTCCCAGACCGCGGGATCATCCAGTCGGCCACCCCAGTTCTCCTGCCTCTGGTCGCCACCGAAGTAGAGCGGCTGCGGATTGTTCAACCCAGCGGTTATGCTTTGGCTGCCGGCTTGCAGGCCGTTGCGATAATAGATGAGCTCGTTCCCGTCCTTGACGACGGCGTGATGCATCCAGGTGTTGAGTGGAATGTTGGCGTAGTCAATGTCGATCCCGGCTCCGGAGCGGTGGAATTCGAAGCGATTGGTTGTGAACTTGATGAATTCGCGAGGTGAGAAGTCCTGCCCGCCGGGTGAGTAGCGGTTGCCAAGGATGACATTGTTGTTCACGCCACCCTGGTCGTAGGCCCAGAAAGACCATGTGAAATCGTTCTCGACGGTCATGCGGGGGATGGTGGTGGGCCCGATCACGACGTGAGCATCGGAACCGTTGAAGGCCAGGACCCTGCCACGGACAGGATCATTGAACCAGGAGGGCCCGCTGACGAGTTGACCGTTCTCGCCCCCGGGCACTTCGTTCGTTGCCACGGTGCCCGAGGTTTCGTCGAGGGGCCAGTATCCAAGGAGGCCTTCCGCGGAGCCCTCGGGTGTTGGGGTGCCGGCAAAGAGGGCGCCGCTGCCGGTCGGCCAGTCGGAGTCCTCGAACGTACGGGTTTGCCAGTCGGCCGGTGGGGCGCGGTCTTCCTCCCGGTATTTCCAGTCCGCGGTGAGGGTGAGGAGGGTGTGTACGGTGGGTGGGCGTGGGCCCTCGGGCAGGTTCGGCTGCCCCGGAGTGCCACCCGGTTCCGGACTGGCTTGCCAGTTGAAGGGCCGCGAGTCGGCGCTGCCCTCCACCCGCTTGCTGAGAGTGGAGCCGAGTCCGTCCGCGCCGACCGGCCAGTCCCCCTCATCGCCGTAGTTAAGTTCATCCATCATACGTTCGCTGTTGTTCACCAGTCGGATGGTTTCGCCGTTGTTGGCGAGACTCCCGGTGAAGGGGCCCAGCGCCCCCTGGTCGCGAAGGCCTGGGTGGGTGGGGTCGGCAGCAACGAGGAGGTATCCGTTACCCGGAACGACCGTGCCCTCTGGAAAACTGTAAGCAATTCCACCCCGTAGCTCCCAGTTGGACATGTCAACATCGACTCCCATGAGGCTGTGGAGTTCGATCCACTCGGTGTCGTTTTCTTCATCGACAGGATGATAGTGAACCTCATTGAAGACGATGACGCTGTCTCCAGCGAGAACACGTGAAGGGCTGAGCAGGATGAGGGCGAGAGCCAGGGCTGGCAGAGCCTTGACCCAGAGGTAGTGGGGGAATTTCATGGGTTGGGTATCACAGGCTAGCGGTGTGGTCATTCGTCACAAGTCTACAGTGTGTGACGGTGTGGGGAGGAGGTCTGCGGCTCTGCCCCAAAACGCGGCTCAGAGGGCGCGAAGGTTAGTCGACGGGTGATCGATGATGAGAGGGTTTCCAGGGACAAGCGGAATGCGAGGACGCGTGTGTGCTCGTGATTATTCCAGAGGGGTGTCGAAGGGGCAGTCTTCCTCTTCCGGGGCTGGAGGCTTGGCTTGCGGGTTGGAATCTGGCTGGGGTTCGGGGTTTGGGCCGGAATCTTCGGGAACGTCATTCGCGGAGGTTTTTTGAGGCTCTGGACCCGTGGGGGAACCAAATCGCTCGTAGTGCAGGGTGAGACGGTCCTCGGCATCGCGGTCGATGAGGCGTGCCCGGTAGAGGGCTCCAATAAGGTTCTTGGCGCTTGTAATGTCGAACTCATTGGGAATCTCGTCGTCCGCTTCGCTGGTCCCCGGCGACGAAATCACCATGTTTGGAACGATGTTCTCGATCCCGGAGGCAATTCCGGGGTCTACGATGTAACTGATGACCGCATTCTCCCCGGATGATGCACCCTTGGTGATTGTGGCGGGTTCGCCGTTCCCGAGCGACATCAGGTTTGCGCCGTCGGAAAAGAGTCCCAGATTTGTGCAGTGGGTGTAATTGCGGAGAAGTCCCTCCCCGATGATCTGGGCCTTCGGATCCGAGGAAGATTCGCGTCCGGTTTCCTTAGGGCCAAAGAGAGCGCCCTCGTCATCACCGTGGAATGCCTCGGAAAGAATTTCAGCCGGCTCCATGTCGAGTTTGCTCTTTGCCTCGTGCAGCAGGCCCATCGTCCTGAAGAGCGCGCTCCGCGCCACGTCGTTGGTCCTCGCCTCGAAGGAGGCGGTTGGGTTGGTGAGTGAGCGCAGGTCCCTTACGATACGGGTCTCCAGCTTTTGTTTGTTCCAGGTCTTCAGGCCGAAGGCAGCTAAAACAAGCAGGATGACCGCAATGACGATGTGTCGAACGAGATCCCCGATGGGCATAGGCGAAAGATAGGATGGGTTGACTCCTGAGGCAAGACACCAGAGCGTGCGCCCGCCGGGGTTCAGCCGGTGCCGGCTGGTGGAGGTTCGGGGTGTGCCTGGGAGAGCATTGCTTTCAGCTGGGCCCTCTGTGGAGGCGGGAAACGGTAGTCTCCCAGTCTGCTGCGCAGGTTGTCCAGATGTCCATGCAGAGGGGCGAACTCGTCCTGGTCTCCGTGTCGTGAAGTCATGAAGCCGAGAATCTGAGCCCCGCGGAGGAAAAGTCTGCGTGCCTCTTCGTGGCGTCCGGAGAGCAGGCTGACATCGGCAGCTTCGCACAGCCAGGCCCCGCAGGAGACCAGTTGGGGGAGTTTGGCTGTTTCCGGATGGTAGAGCAGGGCGACGAGTTTCTGGGCTTCGGTGTCGAGAAGGGTGGCGAGAGGCAGGCCGGTGAGCAACTCGCAGTGTTCCTCGAGGAAGTCCTCGAAGTCGGCAATGACGTCCGGCTTTTTCAGGCCTGCCGCACGCAGACAGAATTCCACCATGCGCTCGACCTCCCGGAGAATGTAATCCTGACGGAACATGCAGGTTCAGTCGGGGGGGTGGTTTTTGTCCTTACGGAGGGCAGCCCTCTTGGCGAGCCATTTCTCGGGATTCATTTCGTCCTCAAGATTCGCAGGAGACTCCCCGCCAGAGGTTGGCAGGTCTGCCGGTCCGCTTCCGGGTTCGGAAGCCGCCTCGGGTGGAATTCCTGAACGTGGACCGGGCGACTTGTCCTCCTCGTTCTCAGTGGCGGGGAGAGGCATGGTCGGAAGTTTTTGTCCGGTGATCTCGCGGGTGGTCGCAACGGGCACGTCCTTCTCGATGTGAGGGCCGGGGGATTGTTCCTGGATTGGAGCGTCTCCCGGAGCGGTCTGAACCCGGTGCTGGCGGCGTCCGCTGAGGAGGATGAGGATTCCGGCCCCCACCCAGATCGCAATCACGCACAGGGTCCCGACGTTGAATATCCCTTTCTCACTCCACGAGACGATGGCATAGCCAAGGCTCCCTGAAAAGAGGGCGTAGTAGAGGAAGGCCCAGGCGGTCTTCCGGATGACAAGGCCCTCCTTGCCCACGAGGCCAGCGACCGCGGAAGCCGCAACCACGTTGTGGACGCAGATCATGTTGCCGGCAGCCCCGCCCACGGCTTGCAGCGCAACGATCCACGAGGGGTTCGCTCCAATGGCCTGTCCGGTGTTGAACTGGAAGAGGGAGAGCATCATGTTGCTGACGGTATTGGAGCCGGCCACGAAGGCTCCAAGGCCTCCGATGAAGGGGGAGAGAATGGGCCAGATCCCGCCTGCGAGGCCGGCCACGCCGGTCGCCAGGGTTTCCGGCATCTTGGCATAGCCTGCAGCGCCCCCGTCGGAATGGATAAAGACCTGCACCATGGGGACGGTGAATACGAGTGCGATGGAGGCTGCCGAGGTGGTCCGGAAGGCGGAACCCCAGGCCCTCCGGTAGGAATTCCACTGCATGCGGTGCAGGAAGAAGGTGAGAATGGACACCAGAATGAAGACCGCGCCCGGGAGATACAGAAACTGGAAGGCCTTCGGCTTGAGGGCCTCCGCAATCGGGGATTGCACTGTCACGGACCAGCCCTTGAGCCAGGTGGAGAGGTCAGGAAGGATACGGGTAATAACCAGCAGGAGGCCGACAAGGATGTAAGGCAACCAGGCCTTGAGCAGGCTAATCCCGGGGGATTCCGTTTGCTCTGTTTCGTTCTCGACAGCCAGTGAACCCATCCATTCGGCACTCCACTGGTCGCGGGGAGCGAAATCCCACGCGCGGTCCGGGCTGGGAACGAACAAGCCGGCGCGGGCCGAGCCCACCACGATGAAGAGTCCGGCCAGGCCGCCGACGAGAGAAGGGAATTCAGGCCCCAGGAGCCATGCCACAAGCCAGTAAGGAAGGATCATGGCGATTGCTGCGAACAAGGCGAACTTCCAGACGCGCAGACCTTCGAGGAAGCTCCTGTTGGGTCCGTAAAAGCGGGTGAGCAGTCCACACAGAAGAAGCGGGATGAGAATGCCGGTGAAGGCGTGCAGGGTTGCCACCTTGAGGCCGATACTGCTGAGGAAGGCTTCTCCGTTCTCGAAGCCGGCGCTGTTGGCGTAGGCTTCCACCGCGGGATCGGTGGAGACTCCGTGCAGGGCCCCGGACGCCGGGGCGTTGTCCACCGCCAAGCCATTGCCGACCCCGACCTTGATGGGAGTGCCGACCGCGCCAAAGGAGACCGGCGTGCTCTGAATGACCATTCCGGCGAGGACAGCAGCCATCGCGGGGAAGCCGAGCCCGACGAGCAGCGGGACCGCGACGGTGGCCGGTGCTCCAAAGCCGGCCGAACCCTCGATAAAGGAACCGAAGAGCCACGCGATAATGATGACCTGGACGCGCCGGTCTGGAGAGATGTCGGTAAATCCCTGTCGAATGACCCGGAGACCACCGCTTTCTCGAAGGGTGTTGAGGAGCAGGATGGCTCCGAAAATGATGTAAAGCAGGCTGAGGGTGACAACCAGGCCGTTAATGGAAGCCGCAGCAACCTTGGTGGCTGGCACCTGCCAGATGAAGAGAGCGAGCACTGCCGCTACGCCGTAGCAGATTGGCATCGCCCGGCTGGCGGGCCAGCGCAGGCCGACCAGCAGGACGGCTACTATGAGAATCGGAAGGAAGGAAAGAAAGGCGAGAAGGCCGGGATGCATTGTGGCGGGAAGTTACATTGGAAGCACCTCGCCTCGACTGTGTGATAAAAGTGGAGATCGGGCAAGGAAGGGAATGCCGATCTCCGGAACTTGAGGGACTACGGGCTCTGGGGGATGGTCATGGTGCGGCGTGCGTGTCCGGCCCCTTCAGTTCTTCCTGCGCGGATACCTGGGTGCCCCCCCGAGATACTTCGGTTTGTCGAAGGTTTCGTCACCCTGCCCGGCAATGCGGGGGTCTCCGCGCTCCCGGAGGGCGGCCTCCAGTTTTTTCTGAAGACCTGCGCTGACCTCGCGGTAGGCAGGGTCGCCGGCCACGTTTGTCAGTTGTCCCGGATCTTTCCTCAGGTCGTAGAGTTCGAGAGAGGGTCGCTTGGCGAAGGCGAGGTCATATTTTCGGCGATGCTCTTCATTCTTTTCGCGGTTGGCGACCATATAGGTTTTTGTTGGCCCGTTGTCGCAGTCAGCAAGCCATGCCCCGGGAATCATCGCCTTCTCGTGGTGGGGAGTTCCGGCGGGCCACCGTTCGGGGCGGAAATTTCGGATGAGAAGGTGATCATACGTGCGGATCGAGCGCATCGGAGTGCCGCCGGTGTCCGGAGCCTCCTGGGCCATGACGTGGCGCTCCTTGCCGATCACGATGTGATTCCGGAGCCCGGGTTCGATGCGTCCGCTCTTCTCACTGCTGAAAATAGGCAGCAGGCTGCGACCGGTCATCGAGGCGAGGGGTTCCAGACCAGCGGCCTGGAGGAAGGTGGGAGCGAGGTCGGTGGTGTGGACGAAGTCCTCTACGACGCGTCCTTTCTTGATAACCCGTGGCCACTGGATGGCGAGGGGGACCCGGGCGCCTGAATCATAGAGGTTGGATTTGCAGCGAGGAAAGGGCATCCCGTGATCGCCGGTGACGACCACGAGTGTGTTGTGGAGAAGGTCGAGTTCCTGCAGTTGATCGAGGAATTGCCCGAGTTCGCGGTCGAAACGCTGCACTTCGAAGTAGTAGTCCGCTACGTCACCACGGATTTCCGGGCTGTCGGGATAGTGCTCGAAGAGCCTGATGCGCTTCAGGTTCATCCCGCTCTCCCTGCCGGAGTGAAGTTTGTATCCGCGGTGGGGGTCACTGGCACCGAACCAGAAACAGAAGGGCTTCTCGCTGGCGGAAGCCTGCCACTGTCTGAGAAACTCGGTGGGGTTGCGAACGCGCTCGCCGGCGGGGTGGCGGTTCCAGTTGGAGAGCTTCCCGGGCCCCCAGGACTTGCGCCAGTGGCCGGTGAAATAGCCCGCCTCCTCGAGGAGGTTCGGATAGGTCCGATGGGCGGTGTCCAGAACGCTCCAGAGATTCCCTCCTCCGCCAAGACGCCAGAAATCCTGCCCGGTCAGGATGGCGTTACGGCTTGGTGTGCACGATGGGGAGGACACATAGGCGTGGTGAAAGAGGATGCCGTTTGCGGCGACCCGGTCAAAAGTGGGGGTTTTGCAAACGTCGTCATTGCGGTAGGCGCTGGCATGCGGCCATCCCCAGTCGTCGGCGATGGCAAAGACGATATTCGGACGCTCGGCGCAGAGGGTCGAGCCAGCAACGAGATGCAGAAGAAGGGAGGGAATGCGCATGCGCTGAGGATAGAAGCCAGAGGGCGCGAGGGGAAGAAATTGCATGCTTGAAATGAGGAGGGTTCCGGGTGCCTTATGGACTGATGACACCCAAGTGCGCGGCGGTATTTGCAGTAGCTTGTCTCCTCGGAACGGCCGGGGCCGAGGAGCCCCCCGTGGTGGGGCCTCCCAGCGGAAGCCTCGTCATCATGGGAGGGGGCGGGAAGGAGGTTCCCGGAGTCTTTGGCGCCTTTGTGGAGCTCGCCGGCGGCAAGCAGGCTCGCATCGTGATCGTGCCGACTGCCGCCTCGAGTAATCCGGCCTATCCCTACCAGCGGTCCTGGGCCGCGCGGATGGCCAAGGAGCGATTCGAGGTCGCGGAGGTGACCGTGCTGCATACCCATGACCGGCGCGTCGCGGAGACTGGTGAGTTTGTTGCTCCCATCGCGCGGGCCACCGGGGTGTGGTTTGGAGGGGGACGGCAATGGCGGCTCACGAAGGCTTATGGTGGGACCCGGACCGAGCGGGAATTTCACAAGGTGCTCGGGCGGGGAGGAGCCATCGGGGGGTCCTCGGCCGGGGCAACCATCCAGGGGTCCTTTCTCGCGCGGGGAGATACGAGCGGGAACACGATCATGATCGGTGACTTCCAGCGCGGATTTGGATTCATGCGGAACACGGCGATCGACCAGCACCTCATCGCGCGAGGGCGCCAGAAGGACCTGGTTGAGGTCCTCGAGGACCCGGGCAAGAAGATGCGCAGGGAGTTCAACCGGGAGGCAATGCTTGGAATCGGGATTGATGAGGACGTTGCGATTGTAGTGAAGGGGGACCGCTTCGAGGTCATCGGGAAGGAGGAGGGAGAAGTTCTTGTCTATGACCCGAAAAAGTGGGGGAAGGATACTCCCATCGAGAAAAAGTGGGAAACGATTCGAACCGGGGGCGTATTTGACCTGAAGGGTCGAAGAGTGCTCGCAAAGGGAGGTGAGACCACCACGGAGGAGCAGTGAGGCTGAAGGCCTGCTGCGTGGTCGTGAGTTGCCTCTGGCGCGGGCCTTCGCGCTCATTGCGAGAGGAATTCCCGGGGGAACGAGCTCGCGCGAATTCAACAGATCAAGGGAGAAGGGGACTTGGATAGCGTCGTTGAATGGCTCGGGGAGAATGAAACCCTGCTGTGGCTTCTCGGAAGCTTTTCAGCCGTCTCGGTGGTGGCTGCGATCGTGTTCACGCCGTGGGCCATTTCGTTGATGAGCGCGGATTATTTCATGCCGGACCGCAACCGGGGCAGGGACTCGGCCAGCCAGTCTGTGAGACGTTGGACGGGTCTGATCCTGAAAAACATGGCAGGGAGCGTGCTCGTCGTGCTCGGTGTCGCGCTTCTGGCCCTTCCGGGGCAGGGGTTGCTGACGATCCTGGCGGGACTGGTCTTGATGAACTTTCCCGGCAAGCGGAGTCTCGAGTTGTGGATGATTCGCCTGCCGATGGTACTGCGGGCGGCTAACTGGCTGCGTCAGCGGAGTGGGAAGGAACCATTGCAGGTTCCGCCCACATAGTGTTTGGAACAGGTGTGAGCGCATTCCGAACGATCAAGGTCAGCCAGTCCCGTTTCGAGCACGCCGGGCTTCGTCATGTCACGGTGAAGAGCAGGGCGCTCGGGCGGAGGGTGGATCTCACTCTCTTTGTCCCCTCCGGGTTCGAGGACGGAGCGGGCCTCCCGCTCGTCACCCTCCTTCATGGCGTTTACAGTTCACACTGGGCCTGGGCATACAATGCCGGTGCTCATTTGACGGCCGCGCGCATGATTGCCGAGGGAGAAATTCCTCCCCTCGTCCTCGCGATGCCCAGTGACGGCCTGTGGGGTGATGGATCGGGCTACGTATTACATGAGGAAGCGGACTACGAGAGCTGGATCGTGCAGGAAGTGCCCCTGGTGATCGAGGAGGCAGCTGCCGCGTTCTCTCTTCGCTCGCCCCGCTTCCTCGCAGGGCTGAGCATGGGTGGTTACGGGACGTTACGCCTTGGAGCGAAATACGGCTCAGTCTACCAGGCGATTTCAGCGCACTCTTCGATCACCAGCTTGTCGGAACTCGAGGAGTTTGTGGAGCAATTGCCGGATCTGGCAGGGAGGGAGGGTGCGGATCACAGTGTCCTGCAGGCTTTCCTGAACAATCGGCAGAATCTTCCTGCGATACGTTTCGACTGCGGGGTTGATGACCCGCTCCTGAACGCGAACAGGCTGTTGCACGAGGGTCTCTCGGAAGCTGGAATTGAGCACCGCTATGAAGAGTTTCCCGGTGGCCATGAATGGTCATACTGGGAGGAGCACCTGGTCGACACCTTGCGTTTTTTTGGCGCGCATCTGTAGGGGCACCGGATTCAAGGCCCCGGGCCTGTGTCAGGTCAGAGGTGCTCCTGTTCACCCGGGATTCGCAGCTACGGCTTGCTATCAGGGCCTGTTCTCACTAGAAGCGCCCGCCATGACCAACGACTCACTGCTCAGGCTTCTGCGTCGCAACGGCCGCGCTTCCGAGGCCGAACTGGGAGAGCGCGCGGCCCTGTCTGCGGATGCTGTTCGGGAGCAGATCGCAGCCTGGGAGGCAGACGGCACGGTGCTTGGGTACCAGGCCGTCATCGATTCGGCGCAGACTGGTCATTCTGCGGTGGTGGGAATCATCGAGGTGAAGCTTACGCCCGAGCGTGAGGGAGGTTTTGACCGCCTGGCTCGGCGCATTGCCCGCTTTGACCAGGTCGTCAGCTGTTACCTGATGAGCGGGGCTTATGATCTCCTCCTTTCCGTGGAGGGAGGCGACCTGATGGAGGTAGCGCGCTTTGTCTCGGAGAAACTTAGTACGATGGAAGGTGTGTTGTCGACAGCGACGCACTTCCGGCTGAAGACCTATAAGGAGAACGGATTTACCCATGGCGGTGACGAAGATCCGGAGCGGTTGCCGGTCGCGCCCTGAGAGGAATGGACTATTCGTCTAAAATCTCGCGGCAGGTAGCCGCCGTGCCACGCTCTGGAATCCGGGATTTCTTCGACCTGGTCCAGGGGCGTGACGATGTGATCTCACTGGGTGTTGGAGAGCCTGATTACCCTGCCCCATGGCACATCCGGGAAGCGGCGATCTATTCCCTCGAGCGTGGTCAGACGTCCTACACTGCGAATCTCGGACTCATGTCCCTGAGGAGGAAGATCGCCGATTATGTGGGAGGGTTCTTCGATGTTGACTACGATCCCGCTGATGAGGTGCTGGTGACGGTTGGAGTTTCGGAAGCGCTGGATCTCGCCCTGCGAAGCCTCCTCAATCCCGGGGACGAGGTCATCTACCATGAGCCGTGCTACGTGAGCTACATGCCGGGTACGGTGATGGCCCACGGGACACCGGTCGCGGTAGCTACCAGCAGGGAGGATGGGTTCTCTCTCAGGCCGGAGGCCCTGGCAGCAGCCCTCACCCCGAATTCCCGGGTCCTCATTCTCAACTTTCCGACCAATCCAACCGGAGGCGTGGCCGCAGACGAGGATCTCGCGGGAATTGCCCGGCTCTGTATCGAGCATGACCTTATCGTGATCAGCGACGAAATCTACAGCGAGTTGCGCTACGATTCCGGAAAGCATGTATCCATTGCCTCGCTCCCCGGGATGCGGGAACGCACTATTCTGCTCCACGGATTTTCCAAGGCCTTTGCGATGACCGGTTTCCGGCTGGGTTATGCCTGTGCTCCACCCGCCCTGACGGAAGCCATGATGAAGATTCACCAGTATTCGATGCTCTGTGCGCCGATCACCAGCCAGGCGGCTGCATTGGAAGCACTCGAGAATGGAGCGCCGGCAGTGGAGCGCATGAGGGAGAGCTACCACCAGCGGCGGGACTTCATGGTCCAGAGGCTCAATGAAATTGGAGTCGATTGCCACACTCCGGGCGGGGCCTTCTATGCCTTTCCCGATGTGCGGCCTGCAGGATTGGGCAGCCAGGAATTCGCGATGGGGCTTCTCGATGCAGAAAATGTCGCGGCCGTGCCTGGCGATGCCTTCGGACCCAGTGGTGAAGGATTTCTCCGCTGTTGTTACGCGACTTCCTTTGATCAGTTGAAGGAGGCAATGACCCGGATGGAACGCTACGTGGGAACTCTTGGTTAGACGCATGGACCTGGCTCGAATCAGAGAGGACCGGACGCTGGCTTACGTAGTGCCGCTGGTGGCTTTCATGCTGATCGGGGGAGGGCTCGATCTTGTGACGGGTTCGATGGAATCGACGTTCCGGGACCACGAGTATCTTCCCTGGTGGAGGCGTTACCCCGAACACTGGATCTTCCCCCTGCAGACGCTGCTGGGGGGAGTGCTCCTGGTCTTCTGGTGGCGCCACTATGACTTGAGGTGGGAACCTCGAAAGGTCCTTCTCGCAGCCCTTCTTGGAGCGATAGGAATCGGGATCTGGATTCTTCCCACCGCCCTCTACGACTGGTGGGGAATGACGGAGGAAGAGCCGGGTGGCTGGAAGGAGAGACTTGGTATCCTTCCGCGGAGGGAGGGCTTCGATCCCGGGGTCTTCGAGAACCCGGCAGGATACTGGACTGCCACGGTCTTCCGTTTTCTGCGGGCGGTGGTGGTGGTTTCCTTCGTTGAGGAACTGTTCTGGCGCGGTTTCCTCATGCGATTCGTTCTCAAGCCGGATGGCAATTACTGGAAAGTGCCGTTTGGGACATTCTCCTGGAAAAGTTACCTGGTGGTCACCGCGCTTGTCGTGCTCATACACAACCCGGCGGACTGGGCTGCGGCCTGTGTTTGGGGCACGCTCATGTATTGCTGTGCGGTGTGGACCCGCAGCCTGCTGGCCTGCCTTGTCATGCACGCAGTGGCGAATTTCCTCATGGGCTGGTATGCCCTTTCCTTCGGAAAGTATGGCCTGTGGTAGGCGGGTGGCCCGACGGCCCTCAGGAGCAGGACCAAATCGCTGTTTCCAAGCCCAGATTGCGGTGGCATACTGTCGAGCCCGGAAGAGATGAGCGCGATCGACCAGAAGGAAGGGACATGAAAATCGGACTGGCGCAGATCAACGGGATCGTGGGCGACTTCCCCGGAAACGCGAAGCGCATCGTGAATGCCTACCGCGAGGCGCTCGACAAGGGGGCGGACCTGGTCCTTACGCCCGAACTTGCGTTGGTGGGTTATCCACCCCGCGACCTCGTCTGCAAGTCGGGCTTCGTGCTCAGTTGTCTGCAGGCCCTCGACTACCTGACCAGTGAAATTGGCGAAGTACCTCTCCTTGTGGGCTACGTGGACCACAATGACAGCGAGGTTCCGGGCAAGCCTTTCCGCAACGCGGCGGCCTTTATCGAAAAGGGCCGGATCACGGCGAAGGTATTCAAGACGCTTCTTCCCAACTATGACATCTTCGACGAGCGACGTTATTTTGAGCCTGGCGAGCGCTGCGCGCCCGTGGTGTGGGAAGGGCGTCGGCTGGGAATCACGATTTGCGAAGATGTCTGGACGGAGGATTTCCTGAACCGGCCGCTCTACCGACGTGATCCGGTCAAGGAACTGTGCCACGGCGGAGCGGAGCTGATCCTTAACCTGAGTGCCTCTCCGTTCCATCTCAACAAGGCACGGGCGCGCTCGGAAATGCTCTCCAGGGTTGCACGGGAGCACTCTCTGCCGCTGGTCTACTGCAATGCAGTGGGCGCAAACGATCAGCTGGTTTTTGACGGAAGCTCAGTCGTAGTGCGGCCGGATGGTGCCCTTCAGCGGAGTCTGCCCTCCTTCGAAGAGCAGGTATGCGTGGTAGACCTTACTGCACAGAAGGCGGCAGTGCCGGATGAGGTTGCGGAACCTGAGCAGTTGTTCCGAGCCCTCGTCCTGGGCGTAGGTGATTATGTGAGGAAGTGCGGTTTTCGGACCGCCTGCATGGGGCTGAGCGGGGGGATTGATTCGGCTCTCACGGCGGCTGTGGCAGTGGAAGCGCTGGGAGGCGAGAATGTGCATGGATTGACGATGCCGAGCGGGTATTCCTCGGCAGGGAGCGTGGACGATTCCCGCGCCCTGGCGGACAACCTGGGAATGTCCTGCGAAACGGTTCCGATCGGACCTGCCTTTGATGTTGTGAGAAATTCCCTCGGGTCTCTCTTCGGCAGTCTGCCGGAGGATGTGACCGAGGAGAACATGCAGTCGCGAATCCGGGGGCTCTACCTGATGGCTCTCTCCAACAAGCTCAATCACCTCCTTCTGACTACCGGGAACAAGAGCGAACTGGCGGTCGGATACTGCACGATCTACGGGGATATGTGCGGCGGGCTCGCGGTGATCAGCGATCTTCCCAAGACCCGTGTTTTTGAAGTGGCACGCTGGCTGAACCGGGAGCGGGAGGTGATTCCATGGAATACCATTGAGAAGCCACCCAGTGCGGAGCTTCGTCCAGACCAGAAAGATGAAGACAGCCTTCCTCCCTATGAAGTCCTGGACGGAATTCTGGAATTGTACATCGAGAAGCAGTGTTCGCCGGAGGAGATCATTGATAACCATGGGTTTGAGGAGCAGACCGTGCGCTGGGTTCAGCGTCAGGTGGACCTTAACGAGTGGAAGCGTCACCAGGCCGCCCCGGGGATTCGAGTCACCTCGAAGGCTTTTGGGATTGGAAGACGGATCCCGATCGTCCAAAGATTCGGGAGGTGATCATGGTTCGCGCGCAGGAAGGGTTAAGCTACGACGAGGCACTGGAAGTCCTCGGTTACAAGCCCGGTGCGATCGTATCCCCTCATTTCGCAGTCTTCAGGGAGGTGGAGAAGAAACTTGGTGAGTTGGCCCTTGGAGCGAGGGACGCGGAACGCAGGGCGAGGGCGTGCCTGGAACTCGAGCGCCTGAGCGGGGCGTTGCGTGTCGTGGAGGCCGAGAGCTATCGGGAGCCTGCCGTGAGGGCCAGGGGGGCCTGGCCCCGGTTCGTGCTTTCACTCATCCTCGTAGCGGGCGTGGTCGGGGCCATGTGGCATGGCAACCGCCTGATGATCAGTGAGGAACAGACGCGTGATGTGCGGAAGCTGGAGACGTTGGCAGGGGACGGGCGTATTGCGGTGGAGAGCCGCGACTGGGTCAGGGCGGAGAAGATTTACGCCGACCTGGCCCTGCTTGAGCCGGGATCGGTCCGGGCCCGGGACGGGCTTCGCCTCGTATCAGAGGGTAAGGAAGAGGCCCGTCGGCAGAAGCTGGGCTTCCTTGTGGGGTCTGCCCGCGCCGCCATGGACGAACGTGAATGGGATGAAGCCGAGAACCGGTTGAAACAAGTTCTCAAGATGGAGGAGGGGCATCCGGACGTGGCAGGATTGCGTGAGGAAATAAGGAAAGGGCGGGTTTACGACCAGGTTGGCATACTGCTGGAGAGCGCCCAGGAATCGCTGAGGGATGAAGAGTGGGCCAGCCTTGCGGACTACACATCGAAGCTCGAGGTTCTTGATCCGAAGCATGCGCAGCTGGCAGTTTTCAAGGCTGCAGCCATTGAGGGGATGAAGATTATTGAGGAACGGCGTGTGCGGGCGAGGGGCCTCTACGAAGAGGCTCTCGCCATGGATAACGGAGAATTCGCGGAAGTTGCACTCGAGAGTCTCCGGGAGGCCATTCGGCTCGATAACCGGAAAGAGTACCAGCAACTCTACAACAAGATGTCCGGATATGCCCGGCTCTTGAGGGTGCCTGATGACTATTCGACCATTGGAGATGCCCTCGCCGCAGCCCGCCCCAATGACAAGGTGCGGATCGGTGAGGGAACCTACACGGAAGCCCTGATTCTCAATGCGCGGGTTGACCTTGAAGGCGCCGGCCGTGACGAGACGGTGATTCAGTGCGAGGCAGAGGATGCGAGTGTGCTTCTGGTGACCAGGGAGGCACGTGGTAGCAGGGTGGCGGGGCTGACTCTGAAGCAAACCGGGCTTGCCCTCACCCCGGAGCGCTATCCGGTTGCCGTGGCTGATGGTTCTGATCTCAACCTGGAAGATTGTCACATAGAGCATGGCTCTGGCCACGGGGTGGCTGTTATCAATGGTGGTCGGGCGCGTCTTCGTAATGTCCGGGTGGTCAAATGTGGGTGGGACGGATTGGCCGTCAATGGAGAGGATAGCAGTGCGGAAGCTGATGATTGTCGTTTCGAGTCCAATTTTCATCATGGGATCGACGCCTGGGGTGGTGGCCGGGTGGCAATTCGCAAATCCCGTTCAACCCGCAACGGGCTTGCGGGTATTGTCCTGATGTCGCGGGGCGTGCCTTCGGAGATCAGCCAATGCACCATTGATGGAAACCGCGAGGTCGGGGTCTCCGTTTCCAATGGGGTACGAGCGGTCCTGCGGGCTAACCGGGTTCAAGGGAACCTGCTCGGGGGAGTTCTGGTGGAAGGAGACGGGACCGTTGCCGCGATGGAGGGCAATGTGGCCGAGAAGAACAACGCGTTTGGAATTGTGGTGGACCGAGCGTCGAAGGCGGCCCCGTTTCGGGATAATATCTCCCGTGGAAATACCGGGGAACAGATGCAGCTACAGGCGGTTATGCCGCAGGAAGCCATCGCGCCCCCCCGGTTTCTCGACCTTCCCGCGAGCAAGCCCGTTGAGGCAGGGACGGCGGCCCAGAGTGAATGACAGGCTAACCTGGAGATTGCTCGGGGAGTGCAAGATCCCTGCGGATTTTTTCCGATCAGGATGCCTGCAGGCCGGCGATGAGCTTCGTGAAGAAGTCTGCGCCCGCTTCAAGGTCCGAAAGGCTGATAAACTCATCCTTGGTATGTGCCTGTCGAATGGAGCCCGGGCCGAGACAGATCGCGGGCAGGCCCCCGGCGTTGAGGTGGGCTGCATCAGAGAACCAAGGGGCCCCCACGAGCTGGGATTGCGGATGAATGGCGAGGATTCGCCTGAGCCATTTGTTCCCTGAAGGAACCTCCATCGGGGGGTTCTCGGCGGGACCGGTGATGGTCAGCGGATATCCGCGCTCGGCGAGGAAACTCTCGAGGAACTCGCGTGCTGAGCCGGATTCGGCAAGAGCGGGAGGGAAGCGAATGTCGATCTCGGCAGAGGCCTGGTCCGGAATAATATTTGCCCTGGTGCCTCCATGGAACATGCCAACGTTCAGGGTGGCGTGCCCGAGGACTGGATGAGTGAATTCCGCCAACCGGGAAGCGAGCTCAGACTCGAGGGGGGCGAGGGCACGCACGAGTTTCATGATGGCGTTGTCACCCAGTTCGGGTTGGGAGGCATGCCCGGAGAGGCCGGTGGTGTGGAGGGTGGCCCAGAGGGATCCCTTGGTGACGTGGACGAGGTCGAGTCCAGTGGGCTCCCCGGCTATGGCAAAGTCGTAATCCCTTCCGTGCGCCTTCACGAAATGCTTGGAACCCCATTGGTCAGACTCCTCGCTCATGAAAGCCACGAAGTCCACCGCCACAGGGAGGTCGGCCAGTTGTTCCCGATTGGAGAGTAGTCCCCAGATCATTGCGGCCATCGAACCCTTTGTGTCGGATGCTCCTCGCCCCCAGAGTTTTCCGTCACGTAATTCCGCCCCGAATGGATCGATCGTCATTCCGCCCACTCCGACGGTATCGAGGTGCGGGCCCAGAATGACGCGCGGGCGGGAATCTCCGGGGGGGGCAGGGCTGCGTGCCAGGAGGTTCGGTCGTCCAGGCTGGATTTCCTCCAGAGTCACGCGGAATCCTTGTGCGGTGAGGTATTCTCCGAGCCAGTTCGCCAGTGCCTCCTCCCCGCATTGGTCCGTACCCGGATCTCCGTCGGGGTTTACCGATGGGATGCGAACGAGTTGTTGCAGGAGCTCCGTGACGGATACCACGTCAAGAGACTAGGGGTATATTGATCTGGATGAACCTAAAAAAGGAGTGCCGCTTTTCCGGGCGCGGCAGCGCGTCCCTGGCAGGCCTTAACCTCAGGGGTTCCCTGCAGGTCAATTGGAGGGCCCTTTGTGTTCCAGCCGGACAGGGGCCTGAACGCTTCCGGGAGGCCTTCTCGATTGGTGCAGCGGGCTGGGAATGGTGCCCTTCGGGATCTCCTTGTCGGGGCCGGCTTACGGTCAGCAGCGCGGGAAGGGGTGTTCTCCCGCGCTGTGGAAAGTGAAGGGGTTGCAGGAAGGGGAGTTGTTACCCACCCGGGCCGGAGATCGGCAGGGTGATGGTCGCAAGGAGGTCAAGAAAGGCTTTCCGGGGTGGGAAGGAGTGCTGCGGGCGGTCGAAATGAACAGGAAACACTTTTGTATTTCGGAGGGCTGGGCAATGTTCCGTGTGCAGATGGATGGACGCTATTCCGAGCAGCTTGAGGCCCGCATCGCGGTGACGGGATCGAATCTCTGCGTGGGGCTGGACCCGCGCATCGAGAAACATGGGAACGAGATCGGGGAGGTGGAGCGTTTTCTTGAGAAGGTCGTGGAGGAAACGGTGGACAAGGTGGCCTGCTACAAGCCGAACAGCGCTTATTTCGAGGCCATGGGCCCGGAAGGCCTCGCCATGCTGAAGCGTGTGATCGGGCGGATCCCGGATGATGTCCCGGTCATCCTTGATGCCAAACGCAGTGATATCGGGGAAACTCAACGCCGGTACGCGCAGGCGTGCTTTGAGTTTTTTGAAGCGGATGCCGTGACGATCAACCCCTTCATGGGATATGATTCGCTGGAGCCCTTCCTCGGTTACGAGGGGAAGGGGATTTATCTTCTGGCGGTGACCTCCAACCCAGGCAGCGCGGACCTGCAGCGCAGGGAAAGCGGGGGCCGGAAGATCTTCGAGTTCGTGGGCGAGTTCGCCGAGCGAGCACTGGCCGAGCAGCGAGCCGTGGATGTCGGATTGGTGGTCGGGCTCACTAACGCCGCGGAAGAGGTTTTGGCTGGTTTACCCGATTCCCCGCTTCTCATTCCGGGACTCGGGGCCCAGGGCGGAGATCTTTCGTCGCTTGCGGGGAGTGTCCGGAGCGCTCCCAACGTGGTGAACGTCTCGCGTGGCGTGCTTTACGGAGACGAGGGAACGCCCGGAGCGCGAGCGAACCACTATGCGATGGAGATTTCCCGCGCGTTCAGGGGCGCGTGCTGACGCAGGCGGTTTTCGGGGAGGAAGACAGGTGATTTATTCCGGGCAGTGATGGGGGAAGGTAATCGCAGAAGACTGGCGCGCGATTACGCAGGATTGAAGCCGAAAAGCGGCTGGCCCGAGCGGAACTATCGTTACCTGCGCCACCGGCTGGTGCCCCAGATTTTCAGGAAGCAGGAGGGAGATTCCCGTTGTCCCCAGCTGGATGCACCACCGTCAGGGAAGGTGCGGGTGACTTGGATCGGGCATGCCTCGTTCTTTGTCCAGTTTTCAGACCACTCGGTCCTTTTCGACCCGAACTGGGCAAAGTGGATCGGACTCGTCAAGCGTTTGCAGCATCCCGGTATTCTGCTTGAGGATATGCCGGAGGTTGACCTGGTGCTTGTGTCGCACGCTCACTTTGATCACCTGCACAAGAAATCCCTCAAAGGGGTTGAGGCCCGTGCTGGAATCATTGTGCCGAGGGGTAGTGGCGGTCTGGTCAAGGGGCTTGGTTTTGACCCGGTAGTCGAAATGAAGATCTGGGAGGAGGGCTTGCATGGAGGCCTGCGCGTTGTCCATACGCCGAGTTACCACTGGGGTGCCCGATTCGGCCACGACACTCACCGGGATTACGGGGGGTTTCTGGTGGCGAACGGGCAGAGGACGGTCTTTCACTGCGGCGACAGCGCCTATTTTGGAGGGTTCAAGGAAATTGGGTCCCGTGAGCAGATCGATATCGCGCTCATGCCAATTGGTGCTTATGAGCCCCCGAGCGGACGTGACGTGCACATGACCCCCGAAGAAGCTCTCACCGCCTTTGAGGATCTCGGCGCAGGCCTGATGATCCCAATGCACTATGGGACGTTCATGCTCAGCAATGAGCCGCCTGAGGAGCCGCTTGAGAGATTGCGGGCGGAGGCCGCCCGACGAGGTCTGTCGGGGCGGGTGTTAGTGCCCGAGCCCGGGGTAGGACTGGAATTGTGAAATGCCCTCCGGCGCGGGGATCGTCCTGCCGGTCTGAAGTGGTTCGGCTGGTCGCGGATCACGCGGGAGGGGGAGTTTTTCCACATACGGAGCAATCCGGACGGCGATGCAAGGTGATCTTGCGGAAGGTCATGCTCCGTGCGTCGTAAATCAGAAGTTTACCAGTCAGGAGTTCTCCGAAGCCCGCGAGGAGCTTGATCCCCTCGAGGGCTGCCAGATTGGCGACCACGGCGGAAACGGCCCCGATGACCGGGAACTGGCGCTTCCATCCGGGAGGCAGCTCCGGGTAGAGGCAGGCGAGACAGGGCGTCTGCCCTGGAATGATGGTGGTGAGTTGCCCCTCTAGACCGAACATCGCGGCATCAATCAGGGGCTTGCCCTGTCTAACGCACTCCCGGTTCAGGAGAAGGCGCTCTTCGAAGAGTGGGGCGCAGTCAAAGACGATGTCGGCTCCCGCGACCAGGGAAGCGACATTCTCTTCGCTGGCGTTCTCGGGAATGGCTTCGATCTCGAGACGTGGATTCAATTCGAGGAGGCGCCGCCGGCAGGATTCAATACGGGATTGTCCCAGCTGGTCGTGAGTCTGGAGGATCTGTCTGTTGAGGTCGCTGGGCTTGGTGTTTCCCGCATGGGCGAGAATGAGTTTTCCGATGCCGGCCGCAGCAAGTGACTGGGCGAGGGGGCCGCCCAGTCCTCCTACCCGCGTGACAAGGGCGGTAGCGCCCCGGAGCCGGGCCTGGCCTTTTTCGCCCATTCCATCGACCCACATCTGCCACTCGTAGATGGCCCGTTCTTCGTCGGTCAGTGGCATGGCAGCTTGTCGAACACGATTTGGCTGGTTCCTCACGGTTGATTCGCGCGGAACACCTTGAAGGGACGGTTATCCACCAGACATGGGTGGAAGCAAGCTCAGCTCGTCTCCATCCTGAAGGAGGTCTCCCCGCGAGGGGTCTACCGTTTCCTCCCGGAGGATGGCCATCACGGAGCGCCGCAGGCCGGAGTCATCGGACAGAAGGTCGCGGAGTGGATTAGAGGCCTCGGTCAGCAGGAGGGGAATGAGGTCGTCCACGGAGGCTCCCTCCGCTACCTCGACCACCATACGGTCGGAGGCGGACAATTGCCGGGCCTGGCCCAGAAGCTGGATCGTGATCTGCATGGTGGTTGCGTCCTCGGAATCCTAGGCCAGTGACCGTGCCTTGGAAAGCAGTCTGCAACGGGGAATTTCCGGAATGAGGAGTTGAGGAGGCCGGCAGGGGCCGGCAATCTTTCCCGGATCCCTATCATTGCCATGAATTGTCATTCCTTCCTGTTCGTTCTAGCCATCATCGGGTTCCTGTCTCCCGCCGGGGTAGCGTCGCTTGTGGAAGTCGTGCGTGGATCCGGGGTGCGTGGTGGGTTCGTGGTCCAGGTTGGGGCGTCCGATCCTGCGATTACCGCGACCCTGCGGTTGAACAAAAGTTATCAGGTTCATGGGCTCAGTGTGGATGCCGCCGCCGTGCGCAAGTCCCGGGCAGAGCTCCATGCCCGCGGCCTCTATGGCCCGGTGTCGGTGGAGCAGTATGATGGCAAGGCGCTTCCGTATATCGAGAACCTGGTGAATCTTATTGTTGCGGAGGACCCCGGGCAGGTGAGTGAGGAAGAGATGCTGCGGGTGCTGGTTCCGGATGGGGTGGCCCTTGTGCGCCACGGGGAGACCTGGCGGAGGATCGTCAAGCCTCGTCCCGAGGCCATCGATGACTGGACTCATTACTTCCACAGTCCCTCGGGGAATGCGGTGGCTCAGGATGCTGAAGTCGGGCCTCCGCGGCGCATGCAGTGGGTTGGGAGTCCCCGCTGGTCCCGGCATCACGATCGGATGGCCTCGATGAGCGCCCTGGTTTCCGGGAGCGGGAGAATGTTCTACATCATGGATGAAGGATCACGGGTCTCCATCCAGTTGCCCTCGGAGTGGAAACTGGTCGCTCGGGATGCCTTTAACGGAACGGTCCTCTGGAAACGCCCGATTACCAAGTGGCACAGCCAGCTCTGGCCGCTCAAGAGCGGTCCCAGTCAGTTGGCCCGTCGTCTCGTTGTGGACGGGGAGAGGCTATTCGTGACCCGAAGCATTGCGGGACCGGTCGAGTGCCTTGACGCTGCCTCCGGGGAGACCACGCGCGTTTACGCGAAATCCGAGAGGACGGAGGAGATCCTCTGTCACGAGGGAGCGCTCTTCGCGCTGATCCGGGAGGGGAAGTCGGAACTGGAGGATTACGTTCCCAAGCACAATGTCGGGGACCAGGGGCGGGTCCGGACAGAGTTTGTCTGGAATGCCGAGCCGCGTGCAATCCGGGTCTATGACGTCGCGAGCGGGAAGAGCCTGTGGGAAAGGCGGGACAAGATCTCACCGCTCAGCCTTTCGGTCGCAGGGAATTCCGTGGTCTACCATGACGGCGAGAATGTGGTGTGCCTTGACCGAGGGTCCGGGAAGCGCCTCTGGGTGAGCGAGAAGGTCGGACGGCGCCCCTTGATACCCTTCAACTTTGCTCCCCGTCTTGTGATCTACGAGGATGTCGTCCTTTACGCCGGGGGTGATAACAAGATGCAGAGTTATGACCTGAAGACCGGGAAACGCCTGTGGGAGGCCACGCACGACCCGTCAGGATACCAGTCGCCGCAGGATCTCCTCGTGGTGGGCGGGTTGGTGTGGTCCGCGCCGCTGACGAGTGGCGGGCACAGCGGGGTATACACGGGTCGTGATCCGCGGACAGGTGCGGTGAAGAAGAAGTTTCCTCCCAATGTGAAGACCTACTGGTTTCATCATCGCTGTTACATCGCGAAGGCAACTGAACGCTTCCTCATTCCCTCCCGGACGGGGATTGAGTTCGTGGACTACGACAAGGAAGACTGGGACATCAATCACTGGGTGCGGGGGGGGTGCCTGTATGGTGTGATGCCTGCCAATGGTCTGACCTATGCGCCACCACACAACTGTGCCTGCTACCCCGAGGCCAAGCTCTACGGTTTCAATGCGCTCGCCCCGGCCTCGCGCACGTTTGTTCTTCCGGACAAGATTTCTGCAGAGGGACGCCTGGTAAAGGGCGTGGCGTATGGTGAGCCGGTGGATGAGGTTGCCGCCGGGCCGGAAGATTGGCCCACATTCCGGGGGGATGTGGCGCGCAGTGGGTCCTCGAGGCAGGAACTCGGGGACGCCCTCGACGCGAGCTGGGAGATGGAGCTGGGTGGGCGTCTGAGCGCTCTTGCCATCGTGCGGGACCAGGTCTACGCAGCGCAGATTGATCAGCATACCCTGCATGCGCTTTCCGCTGCCACCGGAAAGAGACAGTGGAGCTTCACGGCGGGAGGACGGATTGATTCTCCTCCGTCCTACTGGAATGGGCGGCTGTTTTTTGGATCAGCGGATGGCTTCGTTTACTGTCTGAGGGCGGCTGATGGAGCTCTGCTCTGGAAGTTCCGGGCCGCTCCGGTCGATCGGCGACTGATGGCCTTTGAGCAGCTCGAGAGCGTGTGGCCTGTTCATGGCACGGTGTTGGTGGAGGATGGGGTCGCAACATTCGTTGCGGGCCGTTCAACCTTTCTCGATCATGGATTGCGTTACATCCAGCTCGATGCGCAGACTGGGGCAAAGTTGCTGGAGAGGGTGATGGATCACCGGGATCCGGAGTCGGGAGGAGATATTCAGGACCGCTTGCAGACTCTCCAGATGCAGGTGGGTCTGCCCGATATCCTTAGTAGTGACGGCGAGCATACCTACCTGAGATCGCAGAAGATCGACAAGAAGAGCGGAGACCGTCTCGAGATTGGTCCCCTGTCGGGGAATGCGGCAGCACAGGGTGCCGCGCAGAAGGGAGAGGGCGCGCACCTCTTTGCCCCAATGGGGTTCCTGGACGACACCTACTTCCACCGGGCATACTGGGTCTTCGGTAAGAGTTTTGCCGGGGGGCACAATGGCTACTATCAGGCTGGCAAGTATGCGCCTGCCGGTCGCCTGCTGGTTTTCAACAAGGACAAGGTCTACGGTTTCGGTCGCGATCCGAAGTACCTGCGCTGGACCACGACGATCGAGCATCAGCTCTTCGGCGCCAACCGGGAGGCCCCTGACGCGCCCCTGCCGCAAGCTGGGAGGCGGGGGGGAGGCTCCCGCTCCAGTGCGCCGGTTGCCTTTCAGCCCCGGGAGAGCATGAATCCGGCAGGGAAACCGGTTACGGTGGAACTCTGGGTTTTTCCGGATGGTCCGGGTGGCGTCGTGCTTGCGCACGGTGGCCCGCTCAACGGCTACGCCATAACTCTCCAGAAGCGTCGTCCCACCTTCCACGTGCGGGCAGATGAGAAGCTGACCACGATTTCGGGCCGAGAGGAGCTTCGCAAGGGGTGGAATCACCTCGCGGCGGTCCTCGGGAAGGATCAGTCGATGAAACTGTATCTGAATGGTGAGTTGTCGGCGGAAGGAAAGGCCGGTGGGTTTTTGAGTAAGCTCCCGGTGCAGGGACTGGATCTGGCCATGGATTCAGGGTCCTCGGTTGGTGAATACCGGGCGGACTTCACCTTTACAGGCCTCGTTGACGAGTTGCGGGTCTCCTACCACGAGGTGGAAGTCGAGCAGCTCAGGAAGAGTTACACGGACCCCGTTGGTGCGCGTATGCGAAACCGGGATGCGGTCCTGGCCTGCTCCTTTGATGCTCCGGTGGCCCGGGATGAATCCGGGCATGGAAACAATGGCAGGGTGGTTGACGTGGAGGTCGGGAAGGGGAAGGCCGGCAAGGCGCTCTGGTTCCGCAAGAAGGCCCGCAGACCAAAGGGGCCTGTTGCACGGGGTGGCGCTTCCCATGTCGAGCGGGACTGGAACCAGCAGGTGCCTCTTTTTGCGCAGGCAATGGCACTGGCTGGCGATACCCTGCTGGTGGCTGGTCCGCCGGATATCATGGACGAGGAATACACGTTCGAACGGATCATGGCGCAAGACCGGGAGGTCGAGAAGGTGCTCGCGGACCAGAACGCTGCCCTCAAGGGGGCGGCCGGCGGCAAGTTGCTTGCGGTCTCCGTGTCATCCGGAGAGCAGAAGCGTGAGCTCAAGCTGGATGCCCTTCCGGTCTGGGATGGCATGGCCGTTGCGCATGGCAGTCTTTTTGTGGCAACGAAGGACGGCAAGGTCCATCGCTTTGGCAAACAGGGAAATCAAAGATGAGTATCACCCAAGGAATTATCAGGCTGGCGATGATTGCGGGTCTTGCAGGAGGCGTCTCTTCCGCCTGTACGGTCCCGGTCTTTCGGTACGCGCTGGATCATTGGCCCGGGGATCCTTACCGACTGGAGGCCCCGGAAGAGTGGATGACAAGCGAGGCAGCCACGAGTTTGCTGGAGCTTCTGGAAGAAACGAGGACGGAGGTACGCATTCAGCCTCTTGAGGATGCCGGGGCGCCTGCGCGCCTGCTGCTCCCGCGGAAAGGTTCGGTGGTCTGGAGTGGCACGCTTGATGAGACGGCAGGAAACCTGTTCATCTCGCCGGTCCGGCAGGAGCTGGCGCAGCGTATCCTGTCGGGCGAGTCAATGGTCTGGATCATGGTTACAAGTGGAGATGAAGAAGCGGACAGGATACTCGAGGAGCGCATGACGGAGCGCCTCGATTACCTGCAGAGTGTGGCGGCAATTCCAGAGCAGGATCCCAATGACCCGGACAGCAAGCTCGGTCCCGGCCCGGAACTCCGGGTAGGCTTTTCCTTTCTCAAGGTCGCACATGATGACCCCCGTGAGCAGGTCTTTCTGCGCATGCTGGCAGGTCCCGAGAGCGAACTTCTCGATGAAAATCCGGACACAGGGAAGCGTGAGCCATTTGGAGGGGTGGTCTTCGGCAGGGGCAGGGTTCTTGGTGCATGGCCCTCCAGCAGTCTTGATGACGAAGGACTGGATGAAGTTTCTCTCTTCCTTCTGGGGGCCTGTTCCTGCCGGGTGAAGGTTCAGAATCCAGGATGGGATCTTGCCCTCGCCGTGGATTGGGACGAAGCGCTCCAGGACGCCCAGATGCAGGCCGATCGGAACTCTTCTGAGGAAGCCGTGGGCGCCAAGCCCGGGCGGAACGACGGAGGGACTGCCGATGCGGAACCGAGGGTCGAAGTGGTCAGGATGGACAGCGAACAGGATGATATCGCGTTGCCGAGCAATCCCAACGCCGGGTTTCTGAAGGCCCATCCTGCAGCGGGTCCCTTGATCGGCGGACTGGTGGCCCTCGCCGGCGTTCTCGCACTGTGTTGTGCACTCGGAAGTGTATCCGGAGTGAAAGGAAGTTGATTCCCCTGTCTTCCCAGACAATGACTACCACGTAGCGTATGAAAGCCCTCATCGCAATCGCCTCTGCAGTCGTTCTCCTGAGTGCCGCGCTGGTCTGGACCTACCTCAAGGACCGGAAGAGCACCGCGAACGCCCGGGTCATCACGGTCTACTGCGCGGCGGGCATGAAGAAGCCGGCCGAGGCGATCGCGGCAAAGTACCAGGAGGAGTACGGGGTGAAGGTCAATTTCAACTTTGGCGGCACGGTTGCTCTCCTGAGCCAGATTGAGAATGCTCCGAAAGGAGACCTTTTTATCGCGGCGGACGAGCACGCGATCGATCTCGCGCGTGAAAAGGGCTTGATCGAGGAGGTGCTGCCGCTCGCCCACCAGTATCCTGTCATCGCGGTTCCGAATGGAAACCCGAAAGGGATCCGGAGCATGGAAGACCTCTTCCGGGAGGACGTCATGGTGGCGGTGGGCAACAAGGAGACCGCGAGCATTGGGAAGGCCACCCGGACGGTGATTGGAGATCGCTGGGAGGAGCTGCTTGAGAAGGTGGCTGTCACGAAGACGACCGTGATGGAGCTTGCCGCGGATCTCGCTTTCGGGGCGGTCGATGCGGCGATCATCTGGAACTCCACGGTTTCCCAGTTTGACGCACTCGAAGCGGTGACCCTGCCGGAGTTTTCGGCCCACAAGGACAAGGTGACGGTTTCCGTTCTCAGCGCTTCGGAGGTGCCAGCCTCGGCGCTCAAGTTCGCCCGCTATCTCAGTGCCCCCGAGCGTGGTAACAGGATTTTCTCGGAAATGGAATTTGAGGCCATTGAGGGAGACCAGTGGGAGTCGAAGCCGACCCTCATCTTGTACAGTGGGGGGGTGAACCGGCCGGCGGTGGAAGAGACTATCAGAGAGTTCATCGAGCGCGAGGGGGTCGCGGTTGAGACAACCTTCAATGGTTGCGGCGTCCTGTGTGCGGCGATGGAGGCGATGCAGGATACCGCAAAGCCTAAATTTCCTGATGCCTACTATGCCTGCGACCTCTGCTTTGTCCCTCCGGTGGAAGAGACCTTTCCTGAGGCCGTGCTGCTGACTGAGACTGTGATCGGGATAGCGGTCCCGAAGGGAAACCCGAAGGGGATCGGGAGCCTGGCGGACCTCGCCGGCCCGGGGTTGCGGGTAGGGGTTAACAATGCCCAGCAGTCCACCCTGGGATTCATGACCCAGGGAATGTTGAAGAAGTCGGCCCTGCATGACGCAATTCGCAGGAACGTGCGCGCGGAAGTTCCCACCGCCGACCTTCTTATCAACCAGATCCGCACCGGGAGCCTCGACGCAGTCATCGTTTACGAGGTCAACTACAAGCTGGCGGAGAAGCACCTCGACTTCATCAGGATCGACCACGAGGGAGCTCGCGCGGTGCAGCCCTTCGCGGTGCGGGTAAACTCGCCGCGAAGGCTCCTGGCGCAGCGCCTGCTGGCCTGCCTGCAAAAGAACCGGGCTCGCTTCGAGGCCAGTGGATTCAAGTGGATCGAGGATCAAACGCCTGTCAGGAGTGCGGAACTGGAGATTCCGCCCTGGCTCCGTCAGCCCACAAAGAGGTAGCATGGATCACCTGGCGCGAATTGTTACGGGCATCATCCACTTTCTGGTGAGTCTCGTGCGGGATCGAAACTCCCGTTTCTGGTCTCTCCTGGGGCTCGCCACGGGCGGATATGTCCTCTTCATCATAGCGATGCTGGTTGCCACGGCTGTGCACAGCACTCCCGGTGACCTGCTTGCGGCCCTGCAGTCACGCGAGATTCAGCACTCCATCTACCTCAGCCTGCTCACCTGCTCCCTGACCGCCCTCCTCTCCCTCGTTGTGGCTGTGCCGATCGGATATCTCCTTGCGCGCAGGAACTTCCTTGGCAAGGCCCTGATTGAGTCGATCCTGGATATTCCCATTGTTCTCCCGCCGATGGTGATCGGATTGTGCCTGCTGATTCTGTTCCAGACCCGCATCGGCGGTGCGGTTGACGCGGTGATTCCCTTCACGTATACCGTATTCGGGGTTGTGCTCGCGCAATTCGTCATCGGGGCAGCGTTTGCGATCCGGACGATGCGGAGCACTTTTGATCAGCTGTCCTGTCGACCGGAGGATGTGGCCATGACGCTTGGTTGCTCGAGGGGAGGGGCAATGTGGAGGGTGACCCTGCCGGCGGCGGGGAAGGGAATGGTTGCAGCTGCCAGCGTTGCCTGGGCCCGGAGCCTGGGTGAATTCGGACCGGTGCTTGTTTTTGCGGGTGCCACCCGGATGCGGACGGAGGTGCTTCCCACCACGGTCTGGCTGGAGCTCAGCGTCGGGAATCTCGAGGGAGCGATCGGAGTAAGTTTGCTGATGGTCTTATTTGCGATGGTTGTTCTGGTGGCGATGCGCCTGCTGGGAGAGCGTTGGTAGGGAGGGAGTCATGATCGAATTGCAGAATGTTTCATGGAAAGTCGATGGTTTCGTGCTTTCGGATGTGAGTTGCAAGGTCAAGGACGGTCATTACGCGGTCCTCATGGGGCCGACCGGTTGCGGCAAGACCACGGTAGTCGAGATCATCTGTGGACTACGCCGGCCAGCGGGAGGCCGGGTGCTGGTGGCCGGGCAGGACGTCACGGCCCGGCTCCCGGGTGACCGGAATATTGGCTATGTCCCGCAGGACGGGGCCCTGTTTCCCACCATGACGGTAAGGGAGCAGATTGGGTTCGGGCTTGTGGTCCGGAGGTGGTCGAAGGACCGGATCCGGGAAGTGGTTTCGCTCCTTGCTGAGGAGCTGGGAATCGAGGGGCTCCTGGAGCGTCTTCCGCAAGGGCTGTCAGGTGGCGAGAGGCAACGGGTTGCGCTCGGGCGGGCGCTCGCGGTCGAGCCTAGCGTGCTGCTCCTCGACGAGCCTATTTCGGCACTCGACGAGGACATGCGCGACGAGATGATGAGCCTCCTGAAGCGAGTGCAGAAAGAGTATGCGGTAACCGTCCTGCACGTGACCCACAGCAGCCGGGAGGCTGAGAGATTGGCCGACTGCATTCTGCGAATGGCAGATGGAGCGATCGTGCCGATCGGAGAATGAGCCCCCTTGGATGGAAGCCTCAGCTGGCAAAGTAGCCGACTCCACCGGAAAAGAGGGGCTGATGTTTATCCCCCGGGATGTTTCTGGCGATGTTGGGGCCGCTGCGTTCGGTGTGGCCCATCTTGCCGAGGACGCGACCACAAGGGCTGGTGATGCCCTCGACGGCAAAGAGTGATCCATTGGGGTTGTGCTCCACGCGCATGCTGGGCTCACCCTCCGGGCTGGAGTATTGAGTGGCGATCTGTCCCTTCGCGGCCAATTCCCGGATCTGGCTTTCGGACGCGTAGAATTTTCCTTCCCCGTGTGAGACGGGAATGAGGTGCAGGTCGTCCAAGGCGCATTGGGAGAGCCACGGTGAGAGGTTGGAGGCAATCCGCGTGGTGACGTAACAGGACACGTGGCGTCCGATCTCGTTAAAGGTGAGGGTGGGAGCATCAGGCTCCGGATCGCGGATTTCCCCAAAAGGCACCAGCCCGGTCTTGATCAGGGCCTGAAATCCGTTGCAGATGCCAAGAATCAGGCCGTCTCTCCGGGTGATAAGTTCCATCACTGCATCGCGCACCATCGGACTCCGCAAGACCGTGGCAATGAATTTTCCAGAGCCGTCTGGTTCGTCACCGGCGCTGAAGCCTCCCGGAATAAAAAGGATCTGCGCGCGACGAATGGCCGTTGCGAGCGCTTGCAGGGATTCATCGACGGCCTCGGGGGAGAGGTTGCGGAATACAAGGACCTCCGCTTTCCCGCCGGCCTCCCGAATAGAGCGGGCGGAGTCGTATTCTGAGTTGGTGCCTGGAAAGGCGGGAATGATCGCGAGGGGTTTTGTGGGGTGTTCCCGGCTGGAGGCAGGGTGCACCCGGGGCCCGCCGGAGTGGCGGAATGTTTCCAAGGCGGTGTGCGGGGATTGGGCCTTCGTAGCGTAGATGTTCTCCAAGGGCGCCTCCCAAAGCTCAAGTAAGTCGCTAAGTGCTAGCTTATTGCTTCCTGTTGTTATGGAACTTGTAGAAGAGGTCTTTCCGATCTGGACGGACTCCTTGAGGGGGAGCGGCTGTGCGGATTCGACCAGGAAGGAGGCATAGCGTTCTCGGAAAAGAGCGTCCTCTTCCAGATTTTCGGAAGACTGGAAGCCGATCCTGTTTCCTGCGGCCATGGTGGCGAGACCGGATGCGAGTCCTCCTTCGCCCAGGCTGTGCATGGCGCGGAGCGCTCCCTCAGTGGCGAGGGTGTGCAGTTGATCTGCGATTGCCCGCAGCGCGGCAAAGTCCGGGCGGTCATGCGCATCGCGGGGGACGGTGACAAGTGAGACCACGCTGCCGGCTTCCTTGAATTCCGGAGATACTGTGACGCTGCACTTGCCGGGGGCGACGGCGAAGGAGATCAGCGTGGGGGGGACATCGAGGTCGTTGAAGGAGCCGGACATGCTGTCCTTGCCGCCGATGGCGGCGAGTCGCAGCGCGTTCTGGGCATGATAGGCTCCCAGAAGTGCGCTGAAGGGTTTTCCCCACCGGCTGGGGTCGTCGCGGAGCCTCTCAAAATACTCCTGCAGGGTCAGGCGGATGTCAGCAAGGCGTCCGCCGGTGGAAATGATCCGGCAGACCGATTCGGTGACGGCGTAGATCGCGCCGTGGTAGGGGCTCCAACTCGAAATGCGGGGATTAAATCCCCAGCTCATGAGGGTGCAGGTGTCGGTCTCACCCTCCAGGAGGGGGATTTTGGCGGCCATCGCGTCGGGTGGCGTGGCCTGCGAGGCCCCTCCGAAGGGCCAGAGGACCGTTCCTGCCCCCACCGACCCGTCAAACATTTCACCGAGGCCCTTCTGGCTGGCGGAATTGAGATCGGAGAGAACAGTGGACCACTTCTCCTTGAGGCTGGAGACCTGGTTCACTGGTTCAATCGGTCGACCAAGCGGGCTGTCAGGATGTGGAGTGGTCACGTGGACGCGGCTTGAACCCTGGACACCAGTGGTGTCGAGAAAACTACGGCTCAGGTCGACGATCGCCTTGCCGCGCCAGCTGATGCGCAGGCGCCCATGGTCGGCGACGTTGGCAACATGCGTGCACTCGAGGTTCTCCTTGTCTGCTTCCTGGATGAAGAAGTCTATATCCGAGGGGTCGACCAGAATGGCCATGCGTTCCTGCGACTCGGAAATTGCAAGTTCGGTTCCATCCAGTCCGTCGTATTTCTTGGGAACCTGGTCGAGATCGATTTCCAGACTGTCGGCGATTTCACCGATCGCGACTGAGACTCCGCCGGCCCCGAAGTCGTTGCAGACCTTGATTCTCCTGGCAAACCGGGGATTGCGGAAGAGGCGCTGGATCTTTCGCTCAGTGGGAGCGTCTCCCTTCTGGACCTCGGCACTGTTCTCGAGTGCGGTATCGGTATGCTGTTTGGATGACCCGGTCGCTCCGCCTACTCCATCGCGTCCGGTGCGGCCGCCGATAAGCAGAATAGCATCCCCCGGATGCGGTTCGCCGCGGAAGACATTGCTCCGCGGAGCGGCTGCGATGACAGCGCCGACCTCCATGCGTTTGGCCACATAGCCGGGGTGATAGATCTCGGAAACCTTGCCGGTGGGAAGGCCAATCTGATTGCCGTAGGAGCTGTAGCCAAGGGCCGCCACCTGACAGATCTTACGTTGGGGAAGCTTGCCGGGGAGGGTGTTCTCAAAAGGGGTGCGAGGGTCTCCGGCGCCGGTCACCCGCATGGCTTGGTAGACGTAGGAGCGCCCGGAGAGAGGGTCGCGGATGGCCCCTCCAAGGCAGGTTGCCGCTCCTCCGAAGGGCTCGATCTCGGTAGGGTGATTGTGGGTCTCGTTCTTGAACATGACGAGCCACTCCTCCTCCGATCCGTCTACGTCCACGGGCACGACAATGCTGGCTGCGTTGATCTCGCGTGAGACCTCGAGATTGTCCAGTTCCCCGGAGTGGCGAAGCTCCTTCATGCCCATGAGGGCGATGTCCATCAAGGTGACCGGACGCTCTTTCCCGTCGTAGACTGTTTTCCGCGTGTCCAGGTAGGTCTGGTAGGTCTCCTTGATGGGCGTGGTGCCGGGTTCAAAGGAAACCTCATCGATCCGGGTGAGGAAGGTGGTATGGCGGCAATGATCCGACCAGTAAGTGTCGAGCATGCGGAGTTCAGTGATGGTCGGATCACGATGCTCCTCCTCTTGGAAGTAATCGCGGCAGAAGGCGAGGTCGTCCACGCTCATTGCGAGGCCGAGTTCCTGGCGCAGGGTGTCGAGGGCCCCGTCGTCCCGCTGAGTAAATCCAGTGAGCACTTCGACATCGGGAGGGGGCGGAGTGGTGAGGGCGAGGGATTCCGCAGGCTCAAGCGGTGACTCGCGGGAATCAACGGTGTTGATAGTGAATTGCTTGACTCGGTTGAGTTCGCTTTCGCTGACGAGGCCCTTGAGAATGATGACCTGAGCAGAGGCGATCAGGGGGCGTTGTTGCTGAGTGAGGATCTGCACGCACTGGGCGGCTGAGTCGGCCCGTTGATCGAATTGCCCGGGAAGATACTCGACTGCGAACCACTGCTCGCCCTCGCGAAGAGGCAGTTCGGTGCTCGTGGTGTCCACCTGTGGCTCAGAGAGGATAAGGCGGGTGGCTTCTTCGAGCTGGCTTTCGTCGAGGCCTTCGATGTCGTAGCGCTGGACGATGCGGAGGGACTCAAGGCCTGCCAACTGGAGGTTGGTCTTGAGGTCGTGGAGGAGCGGACCGGAAGCGGAGTTGAACTCGGGTTTCTTTTCGACGAAGAGACGATCCATGAAGCGGGGCTGCCCGGCTGGTCCGGGAAGCGATTGAGATTAGAACCCGCCGGGACCAAGGCAAGGCGAATGGCCCTTTGACGGGGGGAATTGCGTCATCGGGGAGAGACGTTAAAAACTTTGGGCAGCTTCAGGAGCGCCGGGGCAATCTTTTTACGTGCGCCGGTCAGGATTAAGGGCATATAGGGTCCATGGTATGCCGTGTGATGGTGGAAGGTCTGAGGAGCGAGGTGCCATGCTTTCAGGGAGGACGGATTATTGCCGGCGGTCCGGGAATGGCACCGGGTGGAAGGCAGGGGCGGGCCGGGTGCCTTGCGGGGAAAGCGTTTGTGGCCGAAGTGACTGAGGAAATACCACCGGGCAAGGACGTCCGAATCCCGATTGAACCTGAAGGAGACGCATGAGGAAGGGCTTCCCTGCCGTGCCGGAAGGTCTGAAGAGATGTCTGCTGGTTGCCCAGTTGGCCTGGGCTTTCTCTGTCCCGGGCGGTGCTGTTCCTGGCCCGGCAGCCAGCTCTGAGGAGGTCGGGGCGTTGATCCTTCAGCTCGGGGCGGAAAAGTTCGCCGTGCGTGCTAAAGCCGACCAGAAGCTGCTCGCCCTCGGGAAGGACGTTCTCCCGGCCCTGCATGAGGCGGCGAGGGAGAGTGATTCCCCCGAGATCCGAGTGCGCTGCAGGACGCTCGTAAGGGAAATCCGTTCGCGCTTCTTACGCTCCAGATTTGAGCAGATGGGCAAACAGGCGGACGATGAGCTTGATGTGGAGAAGGCCATGTGGGTCATCGCTCTCTTTCTCGACCCCGGCCTGGAGCGGCAGGAGTTTACCCGGCAACTGGATGAGATGGCGGCAGCAGTTAGGAAAAAGGTTGGCGTGAACGTAAAACCCGCCGCTCTGCCGCCGGACAAGGCAGTGGCAGCGCTCATTGCAGTGCTGCGTGACGAGTATGGGCTGTCAGGGGACCGGGTGAGCTACCAGCATCCGGACAACAGCTCAGCGCACCGTGTGATCGTGCGCAGGAAGGGATTGCCCATTCTGCTTTCAGAAATTGCGGTCGCGGTAGCCCGTCGTCTCGAGCTTCCAGTGGTCGGGTTGGGGATTCCCGGGCGCTACATGATCAAGTATGATGTTGCGCGGGCCCCCGCCGGGGCCGTCCCCAAGGATATCATAATCAATCCGTTTGAGGGCTGGAGGGAGATGACTGTGCTTGAGCTTGCCCGAAATGCGGCCGGGTTTGTCCCGGATGAGCACCTGGTCAGGTATCCTCCCCGGGAGACCATCCTGCGGATGATGCGCAATATGGAGAATCACGCGATGGTCAGGGGGCAGCTTGATCTCGCTGCCTCCATTCGTGACTGCTATGAGCTCGTTGCGCCGGAAGGGCTCCGCTTCCGCTAGGGGCCGGGCATGGATTCGTGATCTCATGGGGTTAGGGTGAGCCTTTGCCTTGCCATGGGATTTGGGGGGTGGAAACTATCGGAATGATGGCTGTCATGCGAGGTGTCGCTCTGATTGTGCTGGCTCTTGGGTTGGCTGCTCCCCTCAACGGGGAGGAGCGCGCGGAGGCGGACTGGTGGTCTTTGCAGAAGCTGGCCCGTCCGGCCATCCCGGCCGTGCAGGGAAAAGACTGGGTGCGCAATCCGATCGATGCCTTCATACTCTCCAAGCTTGAGAGGATGGGCTTGGAGCCAGCGCCGGAAGCCAGCGAGTCGGTGATCCGGAGGCGCCTCCACTACGGTCTTACCGGCCTTCCTCCTGCTCCGGGTGCAACTTCCGACGTCGATGCCCTTCTTTCTTCCCATCATTACGGTGAGCGCTGGGCCCGGCACTGGCTTGATGTGGCTCGCTATGGTGAGAGCAATGGTTTTGAGTATGACCAGCTCCGCCCGAATGCCTGGACGTATCGTGACTGGGTGATTGATGCCTTCAACGCGGACATGCCCTATGACCAGTTCGTCAAGTGGCAGATTGCGGGTGATATTCTTGACCCCGATCACCCCGGTGCCATTACCGCCACGGGGTTTCTCGTCTGCGGGGCCTATGACGGGCTCATCCCGCAGGGGGACAAGCAACGGCGGATCATGCGGGAGGATGAGATGGAGGATCTCGTGGGGACTGTCGCGCAGAGTTTCCTCGGATTGACCGTGAACTGTGCCCGGTGTCACGACCACAAGTTCGATCCCATTGCGCAGAAGGAATACTTCCAGATGGCCTCCGCGCTGGCAGGTGTACGCCGGGGCGATCGCGATGTGCCCGTGGGAGTCCATGTGGGGGAGAAGCGTAAGGAGCTCGAAGAGCTGGGAAGAAAACTTTCCGAGGCCGACGCCGCGATCCGCAAACAGCTTCTTGCGAGGCAACAGGAGAATCCCGCCGGCAAGAATCAGGCTGTTGGCCCTCAGCCGGTTTCGCGGTGGACGTTTGACAAGGATCTGCGTGATGACATCGGGCAGTTGCACGGGCAGGCACGTGGGTCAGCCCGGATAGAAGGGGGCGCTCTTGTCCTCGATGGCAAGTCGGGCTTCGTGGCAACCGCTCCCCTCGGCAAGGAGTTCAAGGCGCGCACCCTCGAGGCGTGGGTCAGACTCGATAATCTCGGTCAGCGTGGGGGGGGCGTGATGACGATTCAGGGAAGCGGGGGTGAACCCTTTGACTCGATTGTCTTTGGGGAGAAGGAGCCAGGGAAGTGGATGTCCGGGAGTTCTGGATACCGCCGGACGAAGAATCTTGGCGGCGGAAGTGAGAAAGAAGCGCTCCAGGAGTTCGTGCACATCGCCATGGTCTACCATGAAGACGGGACGATCACGGGATACCGGAACGGCCGGAAATACGGCAACAGCTACAAGACAGGCGTCGTGACCTACGGGGCCGGCAACAGCCAGATTGTCTTCGGGCTTCGGCACGGGACAGAAGCGGGACGCGGTCGACTGCTAGCGGGCAGGATCGACCGGGCTCAGCTGTATGACCGGGCCCTGACGGCTGAGGAGGTCGCGCTTTCGGCGAAGGTGCAGGTTGTCACGGAAGCGGAACTGATTGCGGCCCTGACTCCTGAACAGAAGACAACTCGCGAAAATTGGAAGGCGGCCATTGCAGGGTTGAGTTCGGAAATCAGCAGACAGGGACAGAAGAAAGTCTACGCCGTTACTCCGAGAGGAGCTCCTGTGCGACACCTCCTGGTCCGGGGAAGCCCGTTTGAGCGGGGCGAGGAAGTCTCGGCCGGTGGAGTCGCATCGGTCCAGACCCGCCTCCCCGCGGTCTTTGGGCTCACTGCCAATGCGCCGGAGGGAGAGCGCCGTCGTAAACTGGCCGAGTGGATTGGGCACGAGGATAATCCCCTCATGGCCCGGGTTATGATGAACCGTCTTTGGCATTACCATTTTGGGCAGGGACTGGTGAAAACACCCAATGATTTCGGTTTCAGCGGAGGGAATCCGTCTCATCCCGGGTTGCTGGACTGGCTCGCAGCGGAATTCAAGGCACAGGGTTGGAGCCTGAAGAAGATGCACAGGCTTATTGTGACCTCGGCGACCTACCGGCAAAGTTCCCGGAGCAATGCGGCGGCCCAGGCGGTCGATGCGGGCAATGTGTATCTCTGGCGGAGGACGCCCATGCGGTTGGAGGCTGAGTCAATCCGTGACGCCATCCTCGCCGTCTCGGGTGCCCTCAACCCGGCTGCGGGTGGGCCAGGTTACCGGGATTTCAAGATGTACAGGCACAAGGGTTCGTGGGTTTATGATCCCATTGACCCAGAAGGGCCGGAGTTTAATCGCCGCAGTATCTACCGCACCTGGGCCCGGGGAAATGTTCACCCGCTGCTTGCCCCGCTGGACTGCCCCGACCCCTCGGCCGCAGCTCCCACCCGGAGCGTGACCACCACCCCGCTGGGAGCCCTTTCGCTGATGAATACCTCGTTCGTGCTTCGTATGTCGGAGGAAATGGCAAAGCGGCTGGAGGCCGAGCAGGAGGAGCGCCAGAAGCGGGTTGCGTATGCCTTTGAACTGGCCTTTGGGCGCCCCGCATCACGGCAGGACATCGAGCTCGGACTCGGGTTCGTCAGCAAGAACGGCCTGGCGGCTTTCTGCCGGGTCCTCTTCAACGCCAACGAGTTTCTCTATCTGAACTAATCCCCGGATTTACTTTTCATGAACTCTCCCCTCAACAGAGAACGCGCTGACTTCCTGCCCGACAGGCGGGACTTCTTCAACTGGACCCAGCGGGGCCTCACCGGAGCCGCGCTCTCGTCGCTGCTGCTACGGGATGGCTATGCGTCCCAGCCGGTGGAATCCCACTACGCACCCAAGGCAAAGCGGGTCATTCATGTCTGTCTATGCGGAGGATTCAGCCAGGTAGACAGTTTTGACTACAAGCCGCGCCTGCAGGACCTGCATGGCAAGTCCCTGCAGGCAGACGAGCGGCCCGACGTGTTCTTTGGCAAGGTGGGGCTCCTGCGCAAGAGTGACTGGGAGTTCAAGCAGCGGGGAAAAAGTGGCCTCTGGATTTCCGAGCTCTTTCCACATATTGCGACCGTCGCGGACGAGTTGACGATCATCAATTCGATGGTTGCGGAGTCCTCGAGCCATACCCCGGCTACCTTCCAGGAAAGCAGCGGATTCCGTCTCAATGGATTCCCGGTGATGGGTTCGTGGGTTTCCTATGGGCTCGGAAACATGACCGAAGACCTTCCGACCTATGTGGTTCTTCCCGACGCCCGCGGATTGCCGGCAGGATCGACCAGTAACTGGACCAATGGCTTCCTGCCTGCCGTTCACCAGGGAGTGCCTTTCCGGACGAGCGGCGAGGGGGACGCGATCAGCAATCTCTTCCCGGCCCGAAAGATCGAGAAGCAGGTCGACCACGAAAGCCGGATCCTGCTGGAAAAGATGAACCGGCTCCACATGAAGGAGCATGGTGCGGAGGATGTGTTTGCGGCCCGCATGGCGAGCTATGAACTTGCGGCAAACATGCAACTGGCCGTTCCCGAGGTTACGGGGATGGAAGCTGAAAGTGAGGCCACCAGGGAGATGTATGGCTTCAACCGGAATGAGACCAAGGATTTCGGGCGCAGTTGCCTCCTGGCGCGGCGTCTCCTCGAACGGGGCGTCCGGCACGTGCAGCTCTTCTCAGGCGGATCCTTCGGGTCTCCCCGCATCAACTGGGACGGACACGAGGACATGCGGCGCAATCATGGAAGGGAGGCTGGGCGGATTGACCAGCCGGTGGCCGCGCTCATCAAGGACCTGCGTCAGCGGGGCATGCTGGATGACACGCTGGTTCTGTTCACCTCCGAATTCGGGCGCACCCCCTTCACGCAGTCCGGAGCGAACCAGGTCGGGACGGGCCGGGATCATAACCACGTGGGCTTCAGCCTCTGGATGGCCGGGGGTGGGCTCAAGCCGGGGATGACCTATGGAGCGACCGATGAGGTGGGCTACAAGTCGGTCGCGAAACCCGTGCCGTGGCATGATTTCCACGCAACGGTGCTGCATCTGCTCGGCATCGATCATGAGAAGCTCAGTTACTATCACAACGGGATCCAGCGTCGTCTTACCAACGTGCACGGGGAATTGCTCAAGGACATCCTCGTATGAGGCAGCTCCGACCCCGTCTGGGCGTGGTGCTCCTCGCACTGGCCGTGACCGGAATTCCTTCCGCTCCCGCGGAGCCGGTGACCTTCCGGGATGGTGGGCGGACGTGGCAGTATGAGAAAGGTCTTATCCACGGGTGGACGATCTATCTCCAGCTCTCGATCTCCCGCGATGTGACCCTGAGGAAAAGGATCGAGGGGCAGATCACGAAGGGACTGGAAAATTTCCTCGGAAAGGTGCCCGACGAAGCACTGGATTTCCTGCGGACCATTCCCATCTGGGTGAGTAACGAGCCCGGCTATCCGCTACGCGAGGGTGAGAAGGGGGTCATCCCTTTTCACCGGAGTCCCCGGTGGCTTCGCGATCACAAGCTGAATCCCCACATGGCTCCGGGTGTGCATGTCATCAATCCGGAGGCGGTGTTTTTCGAGCACAAGATCCTGGAATGGGGTCCGATGACCTTTCTGCATGAACTCGCTCATGCCTACCAGAACGTGAAGCTTACGCTGGGCTACAAGGCCATACCTGCGGCCTACCGGGCCGCGATCCGGGAAGGGCTCTACCTGCAGGTGCCCAGTCGCAGCGACAGGTTGCGCAAGGTCAGGGCCTACGCGGCAACGAATCACGAGGAGTACTTTGCGGAGCTGACCGAGGCCTACTTCGGCCATAATGACTGGTTTCCGCATAACCGGGAGGAGCTCCGCGACTACGACCCTCGAGGCTACAGGTTGATCGAGAAGCTCTGGAGCGCGGAAGCATTCAAGTGAAGGAGCGGCAACACCCCGCGCGGCAGGGCAGGCCGGAGGGAAAAGTGGGGGTTAGCGCTGGCCGGGAAAAACCCTTAACCCGGCATAAGTGCGCTAACCCCCTTTCATAATCAGCTAGACCACACCGGGAACTCCTTGCGGATATTCCCAAAAGGTAGCTTGATTAGAATTCCTGGGCTCGGCTGCATCGGTTCTGCCTCCGTTATTCCTGGCGAGCAGGAAGTGGGTATGGCGGTCGTCTGGCATGCCCTGTTGCCCGTAAAGATTCATGAGGTAGCGTTGCTTCCATCAGGAGGAGGCTGGAACAAAAGCGCCGGCACACTCCACCTTCATCAGGAGAGACCCATCCTCCTGAATCTCGAATATATTTCCCCACTGACCGAATCGCGTGATCTGACCCTCCTTGTCGGCAACCTGCCACGTCCCGTTGGCGATCAGGAGTGAGTCGGTTACCTTCCGCATCCGCAGCGTTTTTGCGGATAGGGTTTCCGGGGTGTAGTCATCCGCGGAGAAGGTCGCTGAAATCGTTTCCTCAATGGCGGTTCTCCCGTGCAGGGCCTCGTCCTGGCGAGAGACGATCTGGATCCCGTCTGACGTGAAGGTGCTCGCAATCAAGGCCGCATCGCCGGTAGTGGCACCCTTCGTGTAGTTCGTGATAATCCGGTTCATGGCCTCCTCGAATTCCGCGGCATTGCCATAGTCGGTGGCATCGGGGGTCGGAACTCTCTCGACGGAAGCGAAATCAATTGGGGCGGCGAGGGAGGACTCCGTGACGTGGGCGGATTCCATCAGGATTTCGATGCCGTCTTCCGTATTCCGCTCGATACTTGCCCACTTTCCGTTGAACCCACCCTCGCCGGCTACGGCGAACGTGCCGTGGGCCATGATGACTCCTCCCTCAAGTTCCTCCATATTGCTGATTTCGGAACTCAGCAGGTTGTCCGGCGAGGTCTTGAATTTCCGCATGCCTTCCCTGAAGGAGGCTGCGATGGCCTTTCGCCCCACGCTGGGGAGCTGACCATCATTGCTGACCACCCGGACACTGTCCTCGGCGAAGAGCATGGAAAGGCTCTCGGCATCCCCGGCGTTCCAGCGATCAAGAAACTCGTTTGTGGAGTCGTCGAATTTTTCCTTGGTTGATGGCGTAGCGGTCTCCTGCTGCTCCTGCCCGCAGGACAGGAGGCAGGCGGCAAGGACCGGGGAGAGGCTACGGAAACACAGTTTGGTGCGTCTATTCATCGTTTATGGTGCTCAAGTTGGAGAAAGGAAGGCAGGAGAGGAGGCAAAGGGCAGTTGTGGGTCCCTTGCAGCGGTTGAGATTCCCTGTTTCCGACCGGGCTGCCCAGGGGGGCACCCCCGGGGTCGACAGGAAGGTCGCTATTGCTATTTCTTGCGCCTGAAGGTCCGGGTTAGCCGTGGGAGGGGTTTTCCATCCTGATCTGTGCCCGTCATCACAGTCCGTGTGGTGTCGGCATCGATGCAGGTTTGTTTCGAGGTCACGTAATGAATCTTCCCATCCGCGTGCCAGATGGTCCCGGTAAAGGTGAAGACCATGCCGGCGGAAAACCTGGGGCCGGGAGGTTTTGAAATAGCCATGACGAAGCGGCTTCCGCCATCGAGTTGTCCGACGCCGGTCCACTGCTTGGTCTTGGGATCAAAGCCCCACACCGACGTTTCCTGCTCATCGACATAGATATTGCAGCCACCACCACTGCCATGGCACTTGCCCGTATAGGTTCGTTTCTTGCCCTCGCTCTCCTCCTCAATTTCCCAGGTCGCATGATAATAGGAGTAAAACTCGTAGTAGCTCTCGGCATCGCCGGCCTGGGCGGCGTGGAATGCTCCACCGAGGAGGAGTGCAGCTGTGGCAAGGAGGAGGGCGGAGGTGCCCGCAAACAGGTTTTTCATTTCACGGTGTCAGGCGGAAACCAGAACGGAAATGTATCAGGCAAATTGAAGAATCTTCCCGGGTCCTTCGCCTGGGCTCGCAAACGCTCCGCCCGGATCTGGAGAGGAGGCCATCCGGAGCTTCATGGGTCCGATCCTTCAGGGTCAGTTGAAGGAGCGCAGTTGGCTATTGCGGATCCGTGGTCTGTCCCTCGGCCACGCGGTGTTTGCTTCGCTTCCTGAGATCCCTCGTGATCGCGATCGCGGGGGAACGGAAGTCTGCTGATGGGAGCTCGACCAGAGTGTCGTCTGGGAGGGTTCCGGTATGGTTGGGGAGCGCCGGGCATTCTCTTAAAGTGCGGAGAATCCTGGTGGCGAAAGATTGCGAGTTCAGCTAGCCTGGAGTGGTGAGGGGCTTTGTGTGTGTTCTTGCGGTAATGGGGCTTCTGCCGGGAGTGCTCGAGGCGGAGGTGAGGCTGGGAAGGACGATCTTGTCGTTTGCGACGGTGGAAGAGGGGAAGCGGGTATTGACCAGTCGGGATGATTATGTGGAGCGGATGAGTGCGTTCGACCGGGCGGCGCGGTTGAAGACAGACCGGGTGGTCTCGGAGCGGGAGTACCTTGAATTCGTGGGAAAGAATGTGGTTTCGTGGGACGAGGCGGAGAAGGAGAAGGTCTACCTCGCGATGGAGGGGGTGGAGGAGACCCTGAAGAAGATGGTTTTGCCGTTTCCGGAGAAGATCTGGTTGATCAAGACAACGGGGGAGGAGGAAGGGAACGCGGCCTACACCCGGGCCAACGCGATCGTGTTTCCGGAGAAGTTCCTGAAGGGAGGAGCTCCCTGGGTGCAGCGGGTGCTTTGTCATGAGTTATTCCACGTGCTGTCGCGGGCAAACCGGGAACTGCGGGAGAAGTGTTATGCCGCGATTGGTTTTGAGAAGTGCGACGAGCTGGAGTTTCCGCCGGAACTGGCAGAGCGGAAGCTGACCAATCCGGATGCCCCGCGCAATGAGCACTGCCTGAAGGTGAAGATTGATGGGGAGGAGCAGTGGATAATCCCGATCCTGTTTTCGAGGGAGGAAAAGTACGATCCGGACAAGGGCGGGGAGTTTTTTCGTTATCTCCAGTTCAAGCTGGTGGTGGTGGAACGCGCGGAGGAAGGGATGGGCGTGGAGGTTGTCCGCGAAGGGGGGAAGGCGAAGCTCGTGGACACAGGGGAGGTGACAGGATTTCTCGAGCAGGTGGGCCAGAATACGACCTACCTCATCCACCCGGAGGAGATCCTTGCGGACAATTTCGTGTTGTTGGTGACCGGGAAGAGGGATGTGCCCTCGCCCGGAGTGGTGGCGCAGCTAGGGAGGATTCTGGCGGGAAAACAGTAGACGGGTCGGGGAGAGGGGTGCGGGAGGCCGGACCTCGCAATCACACCCAAGCGCCTCGCACGAGGATGCTGTTGGCGTGGGGTTTCTTCCTGGTCCCAGCGGGAAGGACTGGTCCAGCAGTTTCCGGACAGGCAGAGTGGGACGGTCTGGACGCGATCACGAAGGAGGAGCGCCTGCGGCGCTTGGTGGCCTCAGGTGCCGTGCTGGCTTAATTGCCAACCGCGGGAGTGGAGCGGCGAAAGGCCGGGAAAAGATCCTGAGCTTCGGGGCTTCTCGGACGAAGAACTACGGAATAGGTTTTTTCCGAGGATGAAATCGAGGAGAACCTTTATCAAGACAGGCAGCTTGGCAACATTAGCGCTTAACGGTGTGGCCCAAGGTGAGGAGGTAATAAAAAAACCTTTTATTCATGGGTTTAACTTTAAATTCAAAAGCGGCGTTCCAGATGAGGAAATCGCATCCTTGATGAATGAATTGGCCGCCTTGAAAGAGAAGATCCCTGTGCTCAAGGAGTTCTTCATTGGCAGGAATATCGCCAGAAGAACACATGGGTTTCAGTATGGTGAGATAGCTGTTTTCGAGAAAAAAGAGGACCTGATGCACTACGAAAAACATCCAGAGCATGAGAAGCTTGTAAGAAAGATTCTTCCAAAACTGGAGATTGGAAATGGAATGGATTTTTTTCCGCTAGGGAAGCTCAACACGAAGATTGGCGAAGCCAGTTACAAGGGGCATTTTGTTCATGCCTTCAATTTCAAGTTCAAGGCCGGGGTGCCTGATGTCGAGATAGCCGGGTTGATGAATGAGCTTGCCGGCCTCAAGGACAAGATTCCGGTTCTCAAGGAATTGCTGGTCGGAAAAAACGAGGCGCATTGGCACAGGGGGTTTCAGTACGGGCAGATTTCCATCTTCGCGAGGAAAGAAGACCTCATGGCTTATGATCAACACCCCGAGCACAAGAAACTGGTTCGCAAGATCATCCCCAAGCTTGAGGGCGGTCACGCCATGGATTTCATTCCAATAGATGCATGACCCCGCAGGCCACGGGTCGTGGATAGCGGCGAACCGGTAAAAAAGCTCCACCTCGCCCGGGGACGGGTTGATTCAGGGCGTGCCTTCACCCGCCGGGATGAAAATGCCCGGGGCCGGGGGGCATTGGGTCCTGCAATGTAGGACGCTGGGGGTGGTGGCACAGGCCGTGCTTTCCCAGTGGAGGGAGAGGCCTGATCAGGTGATATTCAAAGATTATAAAACGACCGGGTTCTTTGATGAGATGTTCCGGGCGAGCGAAGGGTCCGCCGTCCGGGAGCACTATGGGAGTGTCCAGCGGCGTTTTGGTTCCTACTCGGACGAGGACTTACGGAGAAAACAGGCAGCAATTGACCGTGCCTTCGTGGAGCACGGCGTAACGTTCACGGTCTACAGCGATGATCAGGGGACGGAGCGCATTTTTCCTTTTGACCCATTCCCGAGAATCATTCCGGCAGGGGAATGGGACCGCATCGAGAGAGGGCTGGTACAGCGTATCACCGCCCTGAATCTCTTTCTGCATGACATCTACCATGAGGCACAGATTGTGGGAGACGGAGTGGTGCCGTCTTACTTCGTGGAATCGGCATCTCACTACAGGCCGGAATTAAAGGGCTTCGACGTTCCCGGCGATGTCTACGTGCACATCTGCGGATCGGACCTGATTCGGGATCAGGATGGGCGTTATGTTGTCCTGGAAGACAACCTCCGGTGTCCCTCGGGCGTATCCTATGTGTTGGAGAACCGGGAAGTGATGAAGCGGTCCTTCCCGGAAGTTTATCAAGAAATGAACGTCCGTCCCGTGAGTCACTATCCTCGCCTTCTTCGGGAGACCCTGCGGCGCGTGGCTCCGGGCGGGAAGAGCGATCCGGTCTGCGTTTTGCTGACTCCGGGGGTCTACAACAGCGCTTACTTCGAACATACCTTCCTCGCTCGTGAAATGGGAGTCGAGATTGTGGAAGGGCGGGACCTGATCGTGTTGCACGGGGTCGTCTACATGCGCACGACCAAGGGGCTGGTGCAGGTCGATGTAATCTACCGGAGGATTGACGACGACTTCATCGACCCGACTGTCTTCCGGGAAGACTCGATGCTGGGTGTCCCCGGACTGGTGGATGCCTACCGGAGGGGAAATGTTACCCTCGCGAACGCTCTGGGCACGGGCGTAGCGGATGATAAGGTTATCTATGCCTTTGTGCCGGAGATGATCCGCTATTACCTCGCGCAGGAGCCACTGCTGGAGAACGTGCCGACCTATCTGGCGTATCGGGAAGAGGATCTGAAATTCATCCTGGAAAATATTGAGGAGCTTGTCGTGAAGGCCGCGAATGAATCCGGTGGTTATGGCATGTTGATGGGGCCGGCATCGACGGCGGAGGAGCGGGCAGAGTTTGCTGAGAAAATCAGGGAGGATCCCCGGAACTATATTGCACAGCCAGTGGTCAAGTTCTCGCAGCATCCCACCCTGTTCGAGGGAGGATGTGAAGGGCGGCATGTCGACCTGCGGCCCTTTGTGCTTTATGGCGATCAGCCAAGGGTGCTGCCGGGAGGCCTGACTCGTGTCGCCTTGACGCGGGGGTCCCTGGTGGTGAACTCCTCACAGGGAGGAGGAAGCAAGGATACCTGGGTGTTGCGACCGGGAGACAGTGAGGAATAGGCGATGCTGTCCCGGGCTGCAGACA
>Ga0163179_10000060_pt1 | contig 84228 bp, 69 predicted proteins | sample AtlANTMetagenome_FD_109643 | JGI IMG/M metagenome (GOLD analysis project Ga0163179, IMG submission 109643) | Marine eukaryotic phytoplankton communities from the Atlantic Ocean - Atlantic ANT 2 Metagenome | ecosystem: Environmental > Aquatic > Marine > Oceanic | place: North Atlantic Ocean...
CAGAGAGAAATCGTTGCTTCAATGCATCGTCCTTCCAGCAAGCAGCAATCAATGTATTCATCTTATTTGTTTCGTCTGTCATGTCCGTTTCCTTTTCTTTGTCTTTGTCTTAGCAATTAGGGTTTTGGTTTTGGTTTTAGTACCTTACATTTCAATGGTACATCTATAGGATACCGTTTGTTCGGAGCATTTAATCCTTCACTGTGCATTATGGATCAAATTGCTTGAGTTTGTCTGCCATCCTCAGCAACAACTCGATTTCATCGCTTGACAGCCCCTGCAACAAGGTAAGCAATTGCAGCATCTGTTCGCTTTTATCGATAAGTGATGCGGATTTTGATACACGCCCTAGTGACGATTGTTCACTTTCTGCGTTTTCAATATCGCTAGAAGTGTTTTCGGTTGTAAGGTTCGAATCCTGTCTCGCCCATCCCTTAACACCTACCTGTTCATGCAGGTAGGTGTTTCTCATTTACTTATTAGAATTAAAACGTACAATTGCAATTGATATAAGCGTAATGTCCGCAGGCGTAATACCTGCAAGACGAGAGGCCTGGCCAAGCGTGGCGGGCTTAAATTCTTTTAGCACTTCAATTGCTTCATTTCTGAGGCCACTAATTTCATCGGGATTTAACCTAGGCGGGATTTTTTTACCTTCAGTCTTAGCCTGTCTTTTAATTTCAGCCTGCTGCCGGACGATATACCCTTCATACCGAACATCCGTCACAACCCTTCGAATCAATCGAGGATCTAACTTTTTCGGCATTTTCGAAATAATTTCCACTATAGGAGTGTCCGATTTTTTGACCAATTTGCCAAGATTTAAGTCTTTGATTTGACGACGTATTTCTTCAAGTTGATGCGATCGAGCAACCCAGTTTTCCCAACGTTCATTGTCAACAAGTCCAATATCTTTACCAAATCGTGTCAACCGTTCATCCGAATTATCTGCTCGAAGAAGCAATCGATGTTCCGCCCTACTCGTAAACATTCTATATGGCTCACGTGGCAGAGTTGTCACAAGGTCATCCATCATGACACCGATGTACGCCTGGTCTCGGCCAAGAGTAATTGTCTCTCTTCCTTCTGAAATCAACGATGCGTTCAATCCCGCGATCAGTCCCTGCCCCGCCGCTTCTTCGTAACCGCTGGTGCCATTAATCTGTCCAGCTAGAAATAAACCTTTTACGCTTTTCGTTTCACATGTAGCATCTATTTGATGAGGACGGACGATGTCATACTCCACTGCATAACCCATCTGCAAAATCACAGCGTCTTGACACCCTTTCATCATTGGAATTATTTTCTCTTGAATATCCGCTGGAAGGGAAGTAGAAATTCCATTGCAATAAATGGAATCGCCACGCACAGTCTCTGGCTCTAGGAAAACATGATGCTCGTCACGATCTGCAAATCGAACGACTTTATCTTCAATAGATGGACAGTACCGGGGACCACTCTCTGCATCAATCGCACCACTGTACATTGGAGCTTTATCAAGATTGCCCCTGATTAACTGATGCATTTCTTTTGTAGTCGCGGTTATACGACAATCTACTTGAGGTAATGGCGGAAAATTTTCCGTTAGCAAATCGCTAAATGGAGTTGGGTTTTTATCACCAAGCTGAGGCGGAAGCGAATCCCAATCGATACTTTTCTTAGAAAGCCTTGGCGGGGTTCCAGTCTTTAAACGACCAAGTTCAAACCCAAGCTTTTGAAGTGTTGCGGAGATTCCTACCGCTGTTCCTTCCCCTACACGCCCACCTTTCTCCTGAACTTCACCTGTATGCATAAGTCCACGCATGAATGTACCTGTGGTGAGTACAACTGATTTCGCTAACAGTGGCTCATCAAGCATGACACCAATAACTTCGCCGTTCTCAACAATAATATCGTCAACGGTGGCTTCAATGACTTCGATATTAGAACGCGAAGCAATCATGCTTTGCACTTTGTCGCGATATTCGTCTTTGTCAGCTTGCGCTCGTGGCCCCCAAACCGCGGGGCCTTTCGATGTGTTCAACATTTTGAACATAATGCCAGTCGCGTCAATTGCCTGCCCCATAACACCGCCAAGGGCATCAACCTCTCTAACGATTTGCCCCTTACCAAGACCACCTATTGCAGGATTGCACGACATCACGCCAATAGTTTTAGCGTCCATTGTAATAAAAGCAATCCTACCATTTGGAAGCATAGACGAAGCTGCCCACGCAGCTTCTACGCCAGCATGACCGCCACCAATTACTATTACATCTACTTTACGTTTCATATAATTTTATGGAACCGTCCAAGTGTTAGAACCAGTGATGATTGCTTGCAAATCTGCGTCGGCATTTTTTTCTACAACAGCATCAACTTGCAGATGCAATTCATCATCATATGAGGGCCGTGACGCGTCTGCATAAAAAACGCCAATTGGCTCTGGGAACTCAGGGCAATACAATTGGCTGAGCAAGAAGGCTTGCGCCAAGTTTAATTCATCGTGCACAAGCAAATCGGTCTCTGTAAATTTATCGCCAAGAGCGACTACTTCAACAGCGTCGCCATTTCGACGAATACCCTTATCTCGATCTGTTCCAAAAATAAGTGGTTTACCATGTTCAAGAAGAATTGTATTCTCTGGACGCGTGCTTTTTTGCGTAGCATAGAACCAAGCTTGATGATTAAACACATTGCAATCTTGATAAACTTCGATAAAGGAAGTTCCTCTGTGTTTTGCGCCCCTATCCATCAGCCCAGTCAACCCTTTCACATCAACATCTAAAGAACGAGCAACAAACGTACCGCCACTCGCAAGCGCAAGCGTTATTGGATTAATTGGTTCATCAAGTGAACCAAATGGTGTGGACTTCGTCACTTTTCCAACCTCGCTAGTAGGCGAGTATTGGCCTTTGGTCAAACCATAAATTTTGTTATTAAGTAAAACGATGTTAATGTCAATATTGCGACGAAGAGCATGCATAGTGTGATTACCGCCGATTGAAAGCAAGTCGCCATCTCCAGATATTAAAAATACTGCGAGATTAGGGTTTGCAATTTTTACTCCTGTTGCAAATGCTGGTGAACGACCGTGCACAGTATGCGCACCATAAGTGTTCATGTAATATGGAAAACGTGCCGCACAACCAATCCCAGAAACAAAAACAAAATCTTCTCTCTTTACTCCAAGATTAGCAGACATTTTTTTCATTGCCGTGAGCACTGCATAATCGCCACACCCTGGGCACCATCGAACGTCCTGATTACTAGCGAAATCTTTTGGCTTGTATGTTGGAAGCGCTACATCATTCATTTGGCGCCCCCTTTTAAAAGCGCTTCAATTCCATCAGCAAGCTCCTCCACGAAGAATGAACGCCCACATAAATTCTGTATGCCTTCAATGTCCACTAAGAACTTGCTCCGTAAAAGCATTCGTAATTGACCAGCATTCATTTCTGGCATTATTACTTTGCTGTATCTACCTAGTACTTCGCCAAGATTTTTTGGAAAAGGATTGATGTAATGCAAATGAGCCGTGGCAACGGATATGCCGCGATCTTGCAATAAACTTGCAGCCGTCAAAATACTTCCTCGCGTGCCACCCCAACCAAGAATAAGCGTATCTCCTTCACCTTCTACTTCTAAATCAGGAATCACATCTTGAAGCTTGGTAATTTTTTCTGCGCGGTATTTTGTCATTAAAGAATGATTATCATGGTCGTAAGAAACGCCACCCGTACCATCTTGTTTTTCCAGACCACCAACTCGATGCTCTAGCCCAGGGGTTCCTGGAACAGCCCAGGGTCGCGCGCCTGTTTCTTGATCGCGTTTGTATGGAAGGAATTCTTCATCTGTACATTCTGCATGACTAACTTCAATATTTGGAATAGTTGCAATATCTGGAATTAACCATGGCTCTGCCGCATTTCCAAGACCACCTTCAGATAAGAATATAACAGGGCACATTGCTCGAATAGATAGTCGGACTGCTTCAATTGCCATATGAAAACAGTTGCCAGGACTCGAGGCTGCCACAACAATAACAGGACACTCGCCGGGCCTACCGAACATTGCTTGCAATAAGTCAGATTGCTCTGTCTTGGTAGGCATGCCTGTTGCAGGACCTGCGCGTTGCACATTAACTACTACAAGTGGTAATTCCATCATTACAGCAAGACCAATAGCTTCTGACTTTAGTGCCAGACCTGGGCCTGAAGTTCCTGTCACACCAATTTGGCCTGCAAACGATGCGCCAATGGCAACCATGACCGCAGCAATTTCATCCTCTGCCTGCATGGTGCGAATACCAAATTGTTTCAATCTGGCCAAACCGTGTAATACATCTGAGGCAGGAGTAATAGGGTAACTCGCATAAATCAATGGCTTAGATACTTTTGCAGCCGCTGTTGTAAGACCCAGCACAATTGCTTCGTTACCAGAAATTCTTCGATATTCTCCCGATTGCAATTCTGCTGGAGCAACTTCATATTGGGAAGGGAAAAATTCTGCTGTTTCACCAAAGTAATACCCCGCCTTGATTGCCTTCTCATTTAAGTCTGCAATTTCTGGTTTGTTTTTCAATCCACCAAAATAATTTTGCAATTTACTAATGGTGGATTCAATCTCACGCGAGTATAACCACGATATTATCCCAAGCGCAAACATGTTTCTACAACGGTCTATGTCTTTCACTGAGACGCTCGAATCTTCACTTGCAAGTGATTCTCGAGTTAATCTAGACATTGGCACTCGACAAATTTTGTACTGTGCATTTATAACTTCATCGTCAAGTGGGTTATAACCTTCTTCATAACCACATTTCTTAAAGTTGCTCTTGTTAAATTCATCTTCATTAACAATTACTATCCCGCCAGACTCGACGTATTCCAAGTTCGTTTTAAAGCCCGCTGGATTCATCGCAACCATGGCATTGACCAAATCTCCAGGCGTATGAATCTCTTGGCTTGCAAACTGTATTTGATACCCGGACACACCAAAAGTCGTACCCTTTGGAGCACGAATTTCTGCTGGAAAATCAGGAGCTGTTGCAAAATCATTCCCTGCAATTGCAACGGCGTCCGTGAAGTGCGAACCAGTCAATTGCATGCCATCGCCACTGTCACCACAGAAACGAACTGAGACCGAAGGAAGAACCTGAGCGCCTGAGTCAGCGGAAGAGCTTTCGAAAGATCCTGTTGGTTGTTGAGTGGCAGTGATTATGATGCTTCCTTATACATGTATATAACCGCTTTATTGTACTAAAAACACTATCATTTGCCCTTCTTTCAGCTACTCATTGAAGCGCTATTTTGAAGCGTAAAGCGCGAAGGGGGTTTACTCCAATGTGTAAAATTGCTACAATACTTGGCTCGAAACGGAGTCTACAATGGCAAAAGCAGCTGAAAAACAAATCGTACCCAACACAGAAATGACGTTCACAATCGCCAGTTCGCCAAAGCGGCCTGCTGCGCGCAAGACTATTGAGCGCTTAATGTGGATGGAACCAAAAGCCAAAAGAGACCTCTCGATGCTTCAGCGACGCCGCAAGGTAAAGGATATTAAGTACACCATCCGCGCTGGTCGAGTCTGGTTCGATCGCCCAAGGGCAACTCGAACTGTACGCTGCGAAAAAGGCGCTTCATTTACTCTACACGTAACACCCCAAATTGTGAATGATTTGAGAAGTGTTTCAAAGTACTTGAACTTCTAAACATACTTCAACATTAGATTAGAAATTGACGATCTGCCGCTTGGCAGTTCATCCCTATGAAACCATTTCACCTCGGAATATTCTTCGTTGCATTGCACCTCTTGAGAATCTATTGTGATTCTGTAGATAATTTCCCATGTCCGAGCAATTTTGTCGTACTCAATTCCAATTTGAATAGGATTGCCAATTGGGCGCATGCCAGCCTCTTCATCTAGTTCTTGAATAAGAACGTCATCTGGCTTTTGCGATGGCTCAACGCACCCCGCTGGCACGAACTCCCAAGAATGTTGATATTGGTAAACCCTCTCCGACCTTTTTCCCCAAAGGTAGGAACCATCACACGTCGTAATGCCTTTTACACCAAGAGGACGAATACCAATATCAAATTCGCTTGTTTGTACTGCGTAAAAACGATACGCACACTCCATAGCATGAATATTTGCTCCGCCGTACCCATTACGGTGCACACCCAGAACATGCAAAATTCTGCCGTCATAAATAGCAGAATTTTTTTTGCATAGTTCCTTAAAGCGCCAGTCTACTTCATCAAGTTCTATCTGCTTAGGAACGAATAAACCATCTTGTTCATAAACAGTAGCTGGACGACGTAGCCGCATTAACCAAACTCAATGCCTTGAGCTAACGGCATTTCATCACTCCAATTAGAAGTACAAGTCTGACGTCGCATGTATGCCTTCCAAGCATCTGAACCAGACTCACGGCCACCGCCTGTATCCTTTTCGCCACCAAATGCTCCGCCAATTTCAGCACCGCTTGTGCCAATATTAACATTGGCGATACCACAGTCTGAGCCCTCAGGCGATAAGAAGCGACCAGCATTACGCATTGAGTTTGTGAAGATTGCACTACTAAGCCCTTGATCGACTTGATTGTGCATTTCAAGCGCTTCATCCAAATTACTGATTTCAAAGATATATAAAATAGGCGCAAAGGTTTCTTCTTTGACGACTTCTGGCATTTTACCTTTTGGAACACGAATAATTGTTGGCTCAACAAAGTTACCTGGCCGTTCGGACCAGCGCTCGATCCCTTCAATACCGCCACAAAGAATCTCACAGCCTTCCTCTTTTGCTTGCTCAATAGAAGAGCGCATATTTGCAACAGATTGCTCATTGATGAGTGGCCCCATGAGCGTGGTATCTTCAAGTGGATCGCCAATGGATACTTGTGTATAAGCTTTGAGCAAACCTTCAGTTACTTTATCAACTACCGATTCGTGACACAGCAAGCGCCGTGTTGAAGTACAACGTTGCCCTGCAGTACCTACGGCACCGAAGAGTGTCCCGCGAATCACCATATCAAGATCCGCATCTTCCATAATAATGATGGCATTGTTTCCGCCAAGTTCAAGTAATGAACGACCTAAACGACCACCAACGACTTCACCGACTCGCCTACCCATTCGACATGAGCCTGTTGCGCTAATAAGGGGCAAACGCTTATCTGCAATCATCGGTTCACCTACCTCTTCAACGGTACCAATGACCAAACCAAACACATCGCAAGGATCACCATGCTCAGGGGTAAATATATCCTGATTTCGCATAATTTCATGTGCTACATTTGTCATAGCAATAGCGGTCAATGGCGTAATGTCACTTGGCTTCCACACCATCGTGTCACCGCAAACTGCAGCGAGCATTGAGTTCCACGCCCAAACAGCGACGGGGAAGTTAAAAGCTGAAATAATTCCAACAGTACCAAGAGGTTGCCATTGTTCAATCATGGCATGTCGAGGGCGTTCCGATGCAATTGTCAATCCATACAATTGTCTTGAAAGTCCAACAGCAAAGTCTGCAATATCAATGCATTCCACTACTTCGCCGATTCCTTCTGCAATAATTTTCCCACACTCCATTGTGACAAGTTCACCAAGCGGTCGCTCGTACTCACGAAAGGCATTCCCAATACGACGAACAATTTCACCACGTTTTGGAGCGGGTAACATTCGCCATTCTTTGAATACTGCCTGCGAGCGCTTTACTTGCTCGTTGTACTCTTCAGTGGTTTGACGCCTCACGGCTGCAATTGGCTCTCCAGTCGCAGGGTTGTATGAGATAATATGATCCTCAGTTGCTTCAGAAACGCTGCAAACAAGAGGGTGATTAATAAGGTTTGTAAGTGTTGTAGTCATCTCGGTATTCTAGCACACCAAGAGGTGGTACTATTCCTACATGCCACTTGATCGAAATGGAATTGCAAAACGTGCTGCTCAAGAACTCAAAGATGGATACTACGTCAACCTAGGTATTGGGATGCCGACATTAGTCGCAAACTATGTGCCAGAGGGTATGACCGTTTGGCTCCAGTCAGAAAATGGCCTGCTAGGCATGGGTGAATTCCCCGCAGATGATGCTGTAGACGCTGATTTAATAAACGCAGGGAAGCAAACCGTTACTGCAGTCCCAGGGGCTAGCTATTTTTCCTCTGCAGAATCATTCGAAATGATTCGAGGCGGCCATATAAATTTAGCTATTCTTGGTGCAATGGAGATCTCTCAAGGCGGTGATATTGCCAATTGGATGGTGCCAGGAAAAATGATAAAAGGCATGGGCGGAGCAATGGACCTCGTCGCTGGTGTCAAAAAAGTTGTTGTCATCATGGATCACGTGACACGAAAGGGAGAACCGAAACTTATCCCCGAATGCACCCTGCCCCTTACAGGTCTAAGCTGTGTTGACATGGTTATTACAGACCTCTGTGTTTTGGAAATGCGACACGAACATCAAAAATTTGAACTTGTAGAGCTTGCCCCAGAAGTATCTCTTGATCAGGTGCTCGACAAAACAACAGCAGAAATAATCATTTCAAATAAGATAGCTGTGTAATTTTAAAAAACAGCAGTAACACCAGAGCCTTGATCGACACGAACTAAGATTCCGAGTCTTCACAAAAAGCAACTTATACAAAAGAAGCCGTGACCCCTGTCACGGCTTCTTTGCAGTTGGGAAAAATACGTCTTTAAAACTCTTTATCTCTATGTTGCATCTGCGACTTAAGGCGCGCAAGAATTGATGAGTGCATCTGGCTAACACGAGACTCCGACAAGTCAAGAGTTAATCCAATTTCTTTCATTGTCATTTCTTCGTAGTAATATAAAACAACAATAAGGCGCTCTGCTCGAGTAAGACCCTTTGTTAATAATAGTTGCAAATCTCTACGTTGAAGTTCATGAACGGGGTTCTCTTGACGCTTATCTTTAATGACGTCAATCTCTTGAACTTCTTTTGATGAATCTGAATCGTAAGCCTTACGATTTAACGAAGTCATCATCACTGGGCGCGAGTCACGTTCTATTTTTTCGTACTCATCTTTATCAACTTCGAGTTGACCAATAATTTGATCGTCCGTTGCTTTTTCACCCGTTTCCATTTCAATTGACTTACGCGCTCGATCGACTTTCGTACTTCTAGATCTAACGAGTCTAGGGACCCAATCCATTGCACGTAGTTCATCATAAATTGCTCCGCGAATTCGCTGGGTGCAATAAGTTTCAAATTTAAAGCCACGCTCAAGATCATAGGCATCGATTGCCTGCATCAGGCCAAAGAGACCGGCTGAGTAGAGATCATCGACATCTACTTCAGATGGCAACTTCTGATGCACTCGTTCTGCGGTATATCGAACAAGTTGCAGATAGTGCTCCATAAGCACATTGCGGATTTCGAGGGTAGGCTCATTTTTGTATGAAAGCCATACATCGAGCAGAACCATCTCACCACTTGGGGTTGCGACGATGATATCAAGACCTTTGGGGACTTTGCCCTTTAAGGATGATTTCGTTAACTTCGGAACTGTTGCACTTGGCATTGGTCTACTCCTTGACCCTGTAACCAAACTGACACGAACGGACGTGCCATTTTCGTTGTCCTGCCGATCCTTGGCAAAGACGTTATGAAAACTATAACACACGCCAGAAGGTTTCGACAATGAGGTTTTGGGTTTGTTTACCATGATTTTTTAAAAATGACCAAATAAGTGGCCTCTATTGAAATCCACATTCCACATAAAATTGTTCAAATAAACTCTAAATAGGAACATTCATTTTCTGTATTGATTTGAAACCATTGTTCCAACAGCTCAAATAAAAGCGGCACCATGAGCACCGGAAGAGCGATTTTTACCCAAAATAGGCACATTAATAAAAACTATAAAAAACACCTTAAACCCAAAAACAGCAACGGGTTATCGGCCTTTCTTAACCCCAGAACGCATCAACTAGCTTCGAAGGCCTCGCCAAATCGATGTTGCCAGAAATATCCTGCCCATTTGTAATCCAACTCATTGGTGTATTAATCCTGCAAAGAGTAGAAATCATTTCACCAAGATGTACAGCTTCATCTATTTTTGAAACAATCACTCTGTCGTACTTTGTGATAGCGAACCCTTCAGCAGCGCGACGTGTTGCTGTCTCTGAAGTTGCAGCACTAAGGACAAGATGTGTTTCGGTTGGTTTCGCCACTGATAATATCTTAGCTGTCTCATCAATCCTATCACCATCACTCGCACTTCTGCCTGCCGTATCAACGAGAATAATGTCAGAATGTATACATGCTGCCATCGCGATACTCATCTGCTCCGCTGTTCCTGCGATTTCTAAATTTGAATCAAACAATTCTGCGTATTGCCGCAATTGATCCACTGCAGCGACACGATAAGTATCTGCAGTAATAAGCGACACACTTCTTCCCTGCTGCAATCGAAACTTTGTTGCAAGTTTTGCAATAGTTGTTGTTTTGCCAACTCCCGTCGGACCAACAAGCGCAATCACGATGGGATCAAAAGCATCGCGACTTGGTGGCGGCATAGCATCCGGCAATCGTTTCAACAAAATCTGAGTTACCTGCTGGCGAACCATCTCTGGAGTTGCACCTTGCTCAAGCACCATATCTTGAACAATTGAACCAGCCAATTGTTCGTCAATGCCCTTTTTTATAAGTATTTCATGCGCACTCGCAAGAGCAGGCGACAGCCGACCCGCAGATTCATTCTGAATAAATTCGCCCATCAAATTACGAATTTCAGCAATTCCTAGCTCTACTTTTTTTTCAAAGTTTGTCACTAAGGAGCTCGATTGCAAAAGACTACGCGCATATGCAACTGTTTTTTGTTTATCGTTGTTTGCCACACTCATAATAAATATCCTAAATTCATTTCCAACTTACACCGGAGATTTGACAGTTCCCACAATATGCAACTCTACTTCTGGAACTATTTCCTCGCGACTTAATACCACAACAGAATCAGTTTCGCCTGAAATTTGGCTTCGCAATTTTCTTCGAGCTTGCCCAGAAGCAATAACAACAACTGGGAGACTATCTGCAACAAGTGGCAAAGCTGCATGATGCACCGCTGCTGCCATAGCTTCATTTTGAGCCTGTTCATTTTCCAGAATTTCTTCTAAGCGTGGGTCTAAGACCACACAAGGAATGATCTGCTTACCCTGACCCCCGGATCTCGCAACGGTAGCGCAGATTTGGCGTTTTATGGAACAACGAACTTGTTCAACACAATCTATCAATGAGAGGTCTACGCAATCTGACGCTGTTTCAATAATGGTAGATAAATCTTTGATGGGCACTCTTTCTTCAAGAAGCTCCTTTAAGACATGGTGCAATCTTGAAATACTCATCCGATTGCCCATCTCTTCTTCAATCAAATGCGGCGATTGTCCACGAAGGGCTTCCACCATTGATGCAACATCCTCTCTACTCAAAAGTTCCGGAGCATGCGCATGCACAACTTGCGTCATATGAGTCATCACAACGGCGACTGGACCCATTGCTTGAACGAAAAGTTCACCTAAACTATCAAGTACTGATTCTGTCACCCAAATTGCAGACATCCCAAAAGCTGGTTCTCGCTCTTGAATACCTTCGATATTCTGTTGAATATCTTGGCCCGCAATAACCATAAGGCGATCCGTATACACAACACCCTCTCCAATCACACCGCCTCGTAAGACAATTCGATATGAGTTTGGCTCTAGCTCTAAATTATCTGAAATTTGAATTGATGGTATCGTCAGGCCCATCCCTTGAGAAACAGTAGCGCGCATTGTTGCTATTTTTTGGACAAGATTGTCTCCATCTGATTTAGAAGCAAGTGTCAATAATGCTCGACCTAATTGAAGAGATAGAATTGAATCTTGCATAGGTAAGCTACTATCGATGTCTTTAACCTTTTGACGCTCCGGCATTTCATAAACTTCCTCTTCATTTTCTTCTTCTTTGCGCTGTGACCATGCAAGTATTCCTAAGACGGACGCAAGAGCAAGCATTGGAATGGTTGGAAGAGGTGTCAATGAAAGAGCCGAAAGAAAACCAGCAACAATCCCTAAGGCGGCTGGCTGAGATACAAGTTGTTTTGGAATTTCCAGCCCAAGTGGTGTTCGATTACCTGCGCGTGCAACAATAAGTCCAGCTGCAATTGCGATTAAGAATGACGGAATCTGACTCGCGAGGCCGTCACCAATAGTCAGTCGAGTAAATAATTCTGCTGTCTCAACAATGGACCAACCTTTCACCGCCACGCCAACAGCTAGGCCCCCAATAATGTTAATTAAAATAATAACAAGTCCTGCGATTGCATCTCCACGAACAAACTTACTAGCGCCATCCATCGCGCCATAAAAATCTGCTTCTCGCATAACACCATCGCGACGATGCGTTGCTTGATGCTCATCTATTAAACCAGCAGACAAATCAGCATCAATTGCCATTTGTCGCCCTGGCATCGCATCAAGTGTAAAACGAGCAGCAACCTCACTCATTCGAGTAGCGCCTTTTGTAACAACAACAAATTGTACAACTACAAGAATAAGAAATATTATTCCACCAACGATAATACTAGAACCTGCAACAAAGGTTCCAAACGCTTCAATTACATGACCTGCTATTGCGCCAGCCTGCTCCGGCGTTGGCGCATCCGCAGATAAGATCAAACGCGTTGATGCAACATTTAAGACTAGCCGACCCAGCGTTGTAATTAACAACAAGGCAGGAAACACGCTAAAGTCCAGTGGACTTTTTGTATAGACAGTCGTCAGCAATATAACTGCCGCTAGCGAAATGTTAGCTGCAAGCAGCACATCAAGGATTCCTGGAGGCAATGGCACAACAAGAACTGCGACAAGACCCATTAATAAAGCTGGCACAAAAAGATGCCTACGTTTTAACAATGAATTAAGCAAGGAATCGATAGTGTTGATGGCTGTACTCATTGATCTTCTTTCTTTTCGGCAAGCATTAAACTTGCGATTTCCCCGTGCAATTGGGACGGAATTCCAAGACCAACATCACTGCCCTGCATAATCTGTTGTGCAAGCAAATTGTTTTCGATTATCGAGATCCCTTCGGATCGCAATGACTGTAATTTATTTACAAATGCTTCACCGCGAAAAATATCTAACACAACTGGAGCGGTCATTGATGTGGGATTCCAACGCAAAGATACTGCCAACTTGTTGCCCGCAATAATTAAGGATGGAATGATAGAACTGGGAGCCTTTCTCACTAACCAGGCAGCATGTCTGCTTGATCCTGGCCGCTGCGCTCCATATTCACGCTGTTCATCAATAACCTCTTGCCTTGTCATCATTCGACCCGTATGAACAATATGTCGCTTCCAACAATAATCGCACAATGCAAGGATAAAAAGGGCAGATAATGTGGCGAGAGCTGTTTCAAAACAAATTGTGCTAATGAGTGAAACGTAACCGATCAGAGAATCACCCAAAGAAAATTCAAAGATTTGCGTTGTGTAATGCAATAGTACAAGCAGGCCTGCACCAAGTGGAAGAATAAGTTTAGAGACTGAAAATAACAAATTCATTCCAGTCTTTGCATTGATAACAGTGAGGTTCCCGAGCAAATTCGAAATTGAGGGCATAACAATTTTAGGTGAAAACAAACCGCCAACCTGCAATATACCGGTCCCAACAGCTACAACAAAAAAAAGTAAACACGGAACGGCAATCATGCGAATCAGTGACCAACCTGATTCTTCAGCCATCAAAGACAGGTCCATTTCAGAACTGTTAAGGCATGTGACAAATAACTGCCTCACGTCTCCTAACAGTAAAGGTAACCAAGCGAAGAACAATAGAGCAATAACACATAAAATCAGCGCTGAGGATAAATCAGAAGACAGTGCCACATGCCCGTCTTCGCGGGCCTTTTTAATCCGGCGCAGTGTTGGTTGCTGTGTCGCCTCATGTCTATCGTGATTCATAGATGTCCACCACTTGCCCAATTTGATACCGAATCCACCATGTTCGGTATCCAATTTGCCATGAGTCCGCTAATAAAGGACATTCCAAAAACAAGAAGCATGAGCGCAACAAGTATGCGCACAGGCAATCCAACACTAAATATATTTAACTGGGGCATAGAACGAGCAACCATAGCTATAGCAACAGTCTGAATAAGAATAACCGCAATTAAAGGCAACGCTACTCTTAAACCAAATTCAAACACTGTGTCGAGAAAACCAGCCAACATGTCCCCAAAAGAGCCTTCTATCAAAGTAATAAAAGGAAGGTGGTGAAAACTATTTGCGGTAGCGATATACGTTTGCTCTACGCCGCCAATAATGACAAAACCAACTATTGCAAACATAATAAAAGCCTTACCCATCTCGTCTGATTCACTCCCCGTCGCTGGATCAAGCATTGCAGGAAGAGCAATACTCATTTGTTGTCCAATCAACGAACCGCCCATTTGCATCGCAACGAGAGGCAAGCTCATCAAAAATCCAATAGTAGCGCCGATTGCGAACTCTCCAGCAAGCAGAACGAGAACATCTAGTGGACCTATTGATTGAACTGGAATTCCAGCAGTCATCGACCACGCAGAAAAACCAAGACATAAAACAATCATTAATCGCACTGTCTTTGGAATAGAAGAGGATCCAAACACCGGAGCAATAATTGCTAGCCCTGCAACTCGAGCGACAATTGCGAAGAAAGGCAGAACGAATAAGAATGATATATTCATGACGCTGCCTCAAACATAGATTCTGCAAACGTCATAACTTGTGAAATCATCCAGCTCATCAGAAAAAGAGTGGCAGTTATCATTGCTAAAAGCCGAGGCACTAGGCTAATCGTCTGCTCTTGCACTTGAGTCATCGCCTGAAGCATGCTCATAATTAGACTAACCAATAGCCCAATCAAAAGCACCGGTGCAGAAATATATAAAAGCAGCATTAATGCAGAGGCAAAATCATCGACGAGTATTTCCATTAAACAAAACCTCCCGCCGCAACAAACATAGCTTGTTCAGAAATCGTGACACTCTGCAATAAATTACCTGCGACCAAATACCATCCATCAACAAGTACAAAGAGCAGGACCTTTAACGGAAGAGAAATCAGTACTGGCGGAAGCATCAGCATACCCATTGAAACGAGCAAACTTGAAACAAGCAAGTCAATGACCATGAACGGCAAATAGACTCGAAAGCCAATCACAAATGCTATTTTAAGTTCACTCAACACATAGGCAGGTAGCAAGCTAAGAGTATCCACATTTTCGCGAGTGAGCTCCTCTGGCTTTGAAGTATCGACGCCACGATAATTCAGCATCATGTACACCGTAGACCAATTTCCCGCTGTTTCGATTTGAGAAAACATGAATTCTCGGAGTGGTTTTTTTGTCTTATCCCAAGCAACCTCCGTGCTTGTGATTTCGCCATTCATAAGCGGTTTAATCCCATCGTCGTACATCTTCTCCATAGTTGGCGCCATCACAACAACTGAGAGTAGCAAACTTAATCCAATAAGAATTTGCGTTGGAGGAATAATCGGGGAACCAAGCGCTTGCCTTAAGAGTGCAAGGACAACGATAAATCGTGTAAAGCAAGTGCATAAGACGAGAATAGAAGGCACCAGCGCTAAAACTGTAAATAGAAGCAGAATGTTCACAGTCGAACCTATTGATCCATCGCCAGCAGGTAACAAGGCGCCAGCTTGCTCTAACGCCTCTAGTGGATTCTCAGGAATTGCAGACTTGTCCTCAATTGCAAATATGATTTTTTGAAGAGCTACGGTTATCATTTTGTTGACTCACCTTCAAGCTCAACCTCACATAACGCTGCAAGTGAGGTTTTTGATTGGTGCAAAAGCACCCCCTTGTCCTTAACTTGCACTAGAAGCAGCGCTTGACGAGGACCCATTGGCATTCGATCGAGTATTTTGATAGTTTTCCCCGCTCCACCTTCAAATACTGAAACCCTAGAAAAACGCTTTAAAAGCCATCTAACAGCAATAATCAAGCCTATCACCGCTAATAATGCAATCAGAACTCTCTCAAAACCAAGGCCTAAAGAAGTAGATATTTGCTCAGTTGGAAGTGGCAATGGAGTCGTTTCAGATGCAAAAATTGGCTGCACAAACAGCCCTGCAATAAGACAACTAGAACATTGGAGCGCAAATGCGCGCGTCTTTGCCATCCTTGGCTACCTACTTCTGGGCATCCTTGCCCGTTTTGAGCACTCACTTTGAGTGCAACCTTATTTTCCATCGGCTACTTTAGTGGCTAAGCGTTATTATCATGCACATATGTTGAGATATCTTTGCATCCTGATTCCACTATTTCTCTTGGCCCCTACTCAGGCCCAAGAGACTTATACACTAGATGAAAAAACCGACGAGTGGGTCCTGACCAATGCTCCGAACCCAGGCACCCCAGAAGCACAACTCGCAGCCGCAGCAAAACAACTTGCTAAAGGTGACAATCAAGAAGCCATGCGACTCGCCTCAATTTGGATGACAAGGCACAAAAGACACCCGCTTATGGGCGAGGCGCACTTGATTCATGGGGATGCTTTATTTGCAGAGAATTACTACTACGAATCTTTATTCGATTACGAAATTGTTGCAAGAGATTTCTACGGGACGCAAGCTGCGGTCAAAGCAAATGAACGTGAATATCAAATCGCAACCATTTTTGCAAATGGAACAAAGAAGCTCGCTTGGGGCATGCGAATTGCAGATGCTACTGATGAAGCTGAAGAATTACTCATTCGTATTCAAGAACGTCTTCCGCGCAGCCCTCTTGCAGAAAGCGCTGCGATGGAGCTTGCAGATTTGTATTACAAACGGAAGAAGATGAAACTCGCAAATGACATGTACTTAATTTTTGTTGAGAACTATCCAAAATCTGAAGAGATTAATAAAGCTCAGGCGCGCCTGATCTACACTCGACTGGCAACATATCGCGGCCCATCCTTCAACGACTCAGGGCTACTTGATGCTAGGAAAGAGCTACTACAGCTCCAACGGCTAAACCAATCGCTAGCAAATACTGTTGATTCCCCAGCGCTGATCACAAGAATTGACGAGTCAATTGGACAAAAAATGTTGCGCACAGCAAAATGGTACCTTGACACGAATAACCCTATTGCAGCAGAGTACACAACACGACGTCTAATTCAAAAACATGAAAACACTGCTGCCGCAATCGAAGCGCTAGAACACCTCGTGCCTCGAATTATTCCCCAACTCCCTCCAATTATAAAGGATGAAGTTGGCGAATTTTATCTCGTCTATCAAGAAGCCTTGCTCGGAAAAATTCTTACATCAGTTGACCTTCAGGAGAGAAAGAAGTGATCAGATTTATACCAATAGCAATATGCTTAATTGCCATTCAAGCATGTTCTAATGACCCAACGATGGGCTACAGTTCTAATTCGCTGTACTCACCTTCATACCGCAGCGTAGCACTTCCAATCTTTAAAAACGAAACCATGATGCGAGAGATGGAATTTCAACTCACAGACGCGCTAATCAAAGAAATCGAGTCAAAGACTCCATATAGAATTCTTGGCGAACAATATGCAGACACTTTATTAACAGGTACCATCAAAAATGTTGAGTTACAAACGATTAGTCAGTCGACAACAACTGGCCTTGATGGTGAAGTACTAATCAACGCGACCGTAGATTTTGAATGGCTTGATCTCAAAAGCGGACAACGAATTGTGGGAAGGAAAAACTTCTCCTGCAGCGCTCTATTCACCCCTTCACAACCATCTTCTGAACCTATTGAAATGGGCCGATTTGCAGTTGTACAAAAATTGTCTTCAGATATTGTCGAACAGATGCAATCTTCGTGGTAAATATGCCGAACAAAGGCGTACAATCCCTCTTTATCACACAAAATATTTTCTAGATAAGACGAACAATGGACATAGATACCTCATATGGCAAACCCCACTAGTAATCACAATAAAAATCAAAAACCAACTCCACCAGCCCCTCAAAAACCAAAATTTTCCAGAGGACTCTTTAGCTGGATGCTTATTTGCTTTGTACTCATAATGATGTACGGGATGATTAATGGTGCAGGCGGAGGAAAAGAAATTACAAGTTGGAACGACTTCATCAACCGAGCAAAAAGTGGACAATTTGAAAATGACCAAGTGGTTCTAGAAAATACACGAATTGTCGCTACGATTGGCGATCACAAAGGAGACCCCGCTGGATCTATCGATATCGCTGCTGGAACTGAAATTTACTTCCCAATCGCCTCAGGGGATGATGACTGGTACAAAGATGAGTTAAAGGCGGTAGGCGTTGACTTTGGAAATAAAAAAGACACCGGCTTGTTTATGACATTCCTACTGAGTTGGGGGCCAATGCTGTTCATCTTATTCCTCATCTTCTTTTTCATTTCAAGATCTGCTAGAGCTGGAGGAGCTGGTGGGATGATCGGTAGTTTTGGCAAATCGAAACATAAGGTCGCTTCTAAAGATGCAAATAAAGTCACTTTTGACGATGTTGCCGGTGTCGAGGAAGCAAAGGCCGAAGTCCATGAAATCATTGAGTTCTTGAAGAATCCAAAAAAGTTTGCCCGGCTTGGCGGACGAATCCCTCGCGGGATACTCCTATGCGGATCACCTGGCTGTGGAAAAACGCTTCTTGCAAAAGCTATTGCCGGTGAAGCGGATGTTCCCTTCTTCACCATTTCAGGTTCTGATTTTGTTGAGATGTTTGTAGGAGTTGGTGCAAGCCGAGTTCGAGATCTATTCAAACAAGCTAAAGAAGCTTCACCCTGCATTATCTTCCTTGATGAAATAGATGCGGTTGGAAGAAAACGCGGCAGCGGCTTTTCCAGCGGTGGGCATGATGAACGAGAACAAACACTAAATGCCATACTTGTTGAAATGGACGGATTTGAACTAAGTGACCAAGTTATTGTTATGGCTGCAACAAACCGCGCTGATGTTCTTGACCCTGCGCTCACACGACCTGGTCGATTTGATCGACAAGTTAATGTACCACTACCAGATGTAGAAGGTAGAAAAGCAATCTTAGCAGTGCATGCAAAAAAAGTAAAACTAGCGCCAAGCGTCGACTTGGCTCGAGTCGCAAGAGGAACCCCTATGTTCTCTGGCGCTGACCTAGAGGCGCTTATCAATGAAGCAGCGATCATCGCAACCCTTGCAGACAAAGATTTTGTAGATCAACTCGATCTGGATGAAGCCCGTGACAAAATTCGCTGGGGGCGAGCTAATAAAAGTCGCAAAGTACAAGAACTCGAACGTGTTGCTACTGCATACCACGAAGCAGGCCATGCAGTAGTTCAACTTCTGCTGCCACACGCCGACCCAATACATAAAGTGACAATTATCCCACGAGGACAATCAGGCGGAGCGACATTTAGTTTACCTGAGAAAGACCGATATTTTTATAATCGAAAATACTTAGAGGCTTCTATGCGTGTTCTTTGTGGCGGGCGTATTGCAGAACGTCGACAGACGAATGACATTTCTAGCGGAGCGTCCATGGATATTCAGATGGCCACAAGCTACGCCAGACATATGGTTCTTGATTGGGGCATGTCAGACCGACTTGGCTTCGTGCAATATTCTCCAGATCCTAATCGAGATGCCATCTTTGCAGACCGCGATTACTCACCGGACACCGCTCGAATAATTGACGAGGAAGTAAAGCGACTTATCGATGCAGCCTTCGCTGAGTCTGAACGAATCATTGATGAGAATTGGGACAAAGTCGTTGCGATGTCTGAAGCCTTATTGGAATACGAAACGCTACAAGCAGACGAACTTGAAGCAATTATGCGTGGTGAAAAAATCTTACGAGCCACTGTCAGCGGCTTACTCGATCAAGAAGCCAATGATTCTGTACCAAGTCAGGCTATCAAACAAACTGAAAACGAAGATGCAGGCGATACAGAAAATGGCGGGGTTCCTAGCCCCGCGTAGTTTTCAAAGCTACAACCGGAGTCTTTTTGAATATACCTGTAAAAATAGAAAACGACCCCTTGATTCAACTATTGCTTAGGGTCACCCCTCAAGAATTTTTTCTTTCGCAAGAAGTGGTGATAATGCTGAGCAAACCGATGTGCTTCGTCTCGGATTGCTTGCACAAGTTTCAAGCCATCGTTTGTCCTACCAAGCTTGATTGGTTTGGATTCGCCAACAACATACAGCCACTCTTCTTTCTTCGCAATACTAATAACATGCTTCGGTTGAAATAAAAATTGATCAAACGCTTCGACTGCGGAAGAGAGTTGGCCTTTCCCCCCATCAATAATAATCAGGTCTGGATAAAGCTCATTGCCCTGGCCTGCTTCACGATATCTTCTCGATATAACTTCTCGCATCGACATATAGTCATCGTTTTTCGATGAACGAATCTTAAATCGACGATAGCCATCTTTATAGGGTCTGCCATCCATAAAACTAACTTTTGCTGCAACCGTATTGCCTCCTTGAAGATGCGCTATATCAAATGCTTCAATATGACGTAACTCTTCATCAATATCTAATGCTTTTCTTAATGCACGCATACCTGCATTTGGATCTTTCGAAAATACAGTCACTTCAGATTGCCAAATCACATCGCCGGAAGAGCGATCGTCAAGTTTTTCAAGTGCGAATATTTGGTCACGAATTGAAGCAGCCTCTTCATACTGTTTTCTGCTTGATGCATCATCCATAGAATTACGAAGTTCGCCTAACATTGCACTTCGTTTTGAAGTTAGAAAACGTAAAAACCTATTAATCTCTTCGCCATAATCGCCTTCAGAAATTTTGTTTGCACATGGTGCCGAGCAGCGTCCAACAGAATGCAAAAGGCATGGCCGAAAAAAAAGATTCTTTGGATTGTTTGCCTCAATATCCAACTCACATGTTCGGTACTGAAAAACCTTCTGAAGATGGTGAATAGATTGGTTCAATGCGCCAACAGAAGTGAAGGGGCCAAAAATTTTCCCGCCTTTAAATTTGACGTCACTGGGCGATCGGGTAATGAATACACCTGGGAAATCATCTTTAGTTGTGACTACCAGATAAGGATATGTCTTACCATCAAGCTGGAGCGAATTGTATTTAGGACGATGATCCTTAATTAACCGAGATTCGAGCAATAGCGCTTCCCACTCAGTCTCACATTCAATAATATCAATATGACTAATTTTGGGAAGCATTCCTTGCTTCCAGGGTCCCAAATCAACAGATTCCATAAAATAAGACCCTACTCGGCTCTTAAGCGAATTAGCCTTACCTACATAGATGATTTCACCGCCAAAGTCATGCATTAAATAAACCCCCGGCTCTTTAGGCAGTGTTTTTGCAAAAGAAGCGAGGTTTTTCCTCTTTTCTTCCCACTCAGATGCAATTTTTTCGTTCTTCATACGATTTATTATTCTAACACCGGACATATCAAACTGTTTTCTGACTTGTTTTCTAACTTTTTTAATTGTATGATTACATGTTCACAACCTTATAAAACCCTTTTATTTACACCTATTGGAGAATATAAAATGAAGAAACTACTAACCCTAACACTTATGACCATCATTAGTTTTGCTATTGCCGGTTGCAACAAGACAAGCAAAGTTAATGCTAGCGCTACATCTGCTACAGCTAGCTCATGCAGTGCATCTGCTGACGCATGCTGTGGATCAGAAGCATGCGGCACTGATGCAAAGGCAATGCCAGCTGCTGCAGGTACAAATGATTCCTGTTGCTCAAGCATGAAAAAAATGGAAAAAATGACTAAAACTAAACCAGCTGCTGCAGGTACTACAAGCGGTGCATGTGACCCTAGCGACTGCGCTGATATGAAAATGACTTGCCCAATGAGCGGTCGCAAGTAATTCTTCTGATCGACTTTTAGAAAGCCCCTCCAAATTGGAGGGGCTTTTTTCATACACACGATACAATGGGCCTGTGAACAATTTAATCCTAAAAAATGGACGAATAATCGATCCTTTCAATAATATTGACATGGTTGGAAGCATTCGGATTGTTAACGGAAAAATTTCGGAAGTCTCTGAGTCTTCATTTAAGAATTACGATGAAAGTATTGATTGCACAAATTGCATCATCTCGCCTGGCCTGATTGATATTCACGTCCACTTCCGTGAACCTAGCAGCGGAAACCATGAAGAAACAATCGAAAGCGGAAGTGCATCAGCAGTCGCAGGTGGATATACAACTGTTTGCACGATGCCCAACACTACGCCCGCAATCGACACGCCTGAACTGGTTCAAAAAAACATCTCTATTGCAAAAAACGTTGGACTTTGCCGAGTCTTGCCAACAGCTTGTGCAACGTTACAACGCCAGGGTAAATACATTTCACCTATAAAAGAACTAGTTGCTGCGGGTGCCATTGCTATCACCGATGATGGTGATGTTGTTGAAGATAATATAATCATGCAAACAGTTCTTGAAGAGTGTGCGAAATGCAACGTTCCATTTATGCAACATTGCCAAGACCCCACCATGACCATCAAAGGAGTAATGAATGCTGGGCACATTCAAGAAGAACTTGGATACGGCCCATGGCCACGAATCGCTGAAGAATCTATCATCAAGCGAGACATTAACCTGAATCAATCAATTGGTGCAAAATGGCATGCGCAACATCTCAGTAGTGGAGGAAGTATTGAGCTTATTCGAAACGCACAGCAAAGCACTATCCCCATCTCAGGCGAGGCGTCCCCCCACCATTTATTGCTCACAGATGAAGCGTGTAAAACGATTGGACCTATGGCTAAAATGAATCCGCCACTTAGGCAACAATCCGACATAGACGCAATCAAGAAAGGAATTGTTGATGGAACTATTACTATTCTGGCGACTGACCACGCTCCCCATCCACTCTACACAAAAGATTGCCCTTTTCCAGAGGCCTCATTTGGAATAGTTGGCCTCGATTGCGCACTGGCACTTTACGCAAGAGCACTTCTTGACGATGGGACATTGAATTGGTCTAAAATGCTGGCAATGATGACGTGTAATCCTGCCGCTTTGATCAATAGACCAGACCTTGGTCATCTTTCAGTTGGTGCGAATGCAGATATAACAATCATTAACCCACATGCTCGCACAACAATCAAAACATCAAATTTTGCTTCCATGGGTAAAAATTGCCCATTTGACGGCTGGAAAGTGCATTGCGCACCAATAGCGACGATTTATGGCGGGAAAATAGTTTATGGTTCCGATTGGGCGGGTTCGAAGCATTGCAAAAAAACGTAACAATAGCTAAAATTATCAATTCAGCTCATTATTGAGCAACGGTCGAAGCGAGGTGGGCTCGCCAAAACCGAGTCTTTTTTCGTGTCTATTGATGGACACAACGACGTGAAGCGCCCTTGAGCAAACGATAACCCTCGCGCTTGCCGGTGTCGCTGAAAGGAATAGATTCATGGTTGAATCAAAGAACGATATGGTCAGCAATCTGCTTGAAGCTGGCATCCACTTCGGCCAACGCAGAAGTAATTGGAACCCGAAAATGAAACCGTATATTTGGGGCGTCCGAAATGGTCTGCATATTATTGATATTAGAGAAACTGTCAAAGGTATTCTTCGAGCTAAATCATTTATTAAACAAACAGTTTCAAACGGTAAAGACGTCGTATTTGTTGGCACTAAACGACAAGCGCAATCTGCTGTTCAGAAGTATGCTGGCGAAGCAAGTATGCCATGGGTAACAGAAAGATGGCTTGGCGGAACGCTAACAAACTTCTCGACTATTCGCTCACGACTTAAACGTCTAATTGAACTTGAAAACCTCGTAGAATCCGGCGAAATTGATTCTTACTCAAAAAAGATGACATCACAATTGATGCGGGAAAAAGCAAAGATTACTCGCAATCTTGATGGTATCCGTAATATGAATAAGCTACCAGGCGCAATGGTTGTGATTGATGCAAATAACGAAACAAACGCACTCAGAGAAGCAAAAGCATTACGAATTCCAACGATTGGTCTTGTTGATACAGATGGTGACCCACAACTTGTTGACGTACCTATTCCAGGCAACGACGACTCACTTCGGTCAATCGAAGTTGTTATCTCAGAATTAATCTCTGCCGTAAGCGATGGACTTCAGGCACGCCGAGAAACAGAAATTGCTGCAGCGAAGAAGGCAGAAGATGAGGCTCGCGATGCTGCTCAACAAGAAGAAAATCGGCAACGTTCAACCAGAACAACATTTAAAGCCGACGAAGTTGTTTCTGAGGGAGACACAGCTCCCGCAACAGTGCCCGCTATTGCAAATGAAGAAAAACCAGCGAACGACGCTGAATAACACAAACACTGTAAAACTATTGGAGAACTAAAAATGAGTTTTACCGCAAAAGATGTCATGTCACTACGCCAAAAGACTGGCCTGGGCATGATGGATTGTAAAAAAGCACTTAACGAGAGTGGTGGGGATCCAGTAGCTGCAGAAGAGTGGCTACGAGAAACCAAAAAAGGAAAAATGGATACTCGCACCGAACGCACTACCGGCGAAGGTCAAATTTGCATTTCTATTGATGGAAATTCTGCAGCAATCGTTGAAGTCCGAACAGAAACTGACTTTACAGCTAAGAACGAAAACTTCGTTGAAGCGGTTGAAAAAATTGCTGCCCTTGCGATGAATGCTGGCGACGGTTCCATTGCATTAACAGATGAAATGACAAAATATGTCGACGATTTAAGAATCACTACTGGCGAAAATGTGAACTACGCACGTGGTCACAAATACAGTGGAGAGAATTATGGCAGGTATATCCACCATGATGGAAAACGCGCATGTTTGATTCAATACACAGGAGATGTTGATGATGCAACAGTCAAAGGCATTTGCCAACACATAGTCTTTCACGATCCAATGGGGATTTCAGCCGACGATGTACCTGCTGAAAAAATTGAACAAATTCGTGCTGAAGCCATACAGCAAGCAAAGGACTCTGGAAAAAACGAAGAAATTGCTGAAAAGATGTCTGAAGGTAAAGTACGAAAGCATTTGCAAGAAAACACACTGCTTGCACAAAAATATGTTCTTGATGAATCAAAAACCATTCAAGACCTATTATCTGAAGGCGTTACCATTACCGCTTTCACGCGCTACACCCTAGGCAGTTAAATCTATTCTGTTTTTAAAAAAACCCCTTCATATTAGGAGGGGTTTTTTATGTTCAAATGCCGGGAATGCCTCCGGATACCAATTTCAAAAGCCCGAGGCAAGTCCACCCTTTCGAGGATCACTATATGGCATCATCTCACCATCTTTAACTTGAAGGACTTGCACGACTCCAATATCTTTGCGATCTTTTGTTTGATGTCCTATGCTTTGCAGATGCCGTTCAACTGATAAATTCTTGCTTGCTGCTTCAAGATAAACCGAATTAGGCATCCACTGGTGATGCAACCGAGTATGCTCGACTGCTTGCCAAGGCTCTTCATCTAACCACAAAATACGAAGCAATACCTGCGCAGTTGCCGAGATAATTCGAGGTCCACCAGAGCCTCCAACTGCTAAAAAAGGCGTTCCATCATGCTCAATAATTGTAGGCGACATACTTGAAAGTGGACGTTTGCCCGGTTCTGGCAAATTTTTATCTGATTGCTGAAGACCATATATATTTGACCCACTCAGCGATGAAAAATCATCCATTTCATTGTTGAGCATAAAACCAAATGGAACTACTTCGACTTCTGACCCAAAATGCGTGTTAATTGTTTCCGTAAGAGAAACCATCATTCCATCACGATCCACTACACATAAATGGCTTGTGCCATCATCATCTGGAACTACAACTGAACCATACACATAGGGATTGAACGTTTTATCGATTTGGATTCTGGATGCAAGAGTATCAAGGTATTCCTTGCTAAGTAATTTTTGCACGGGAACATCAATGAATTCTGGATCCGCCAGGTGCTCTGCCCTATCCGCAAACGCATGCTTCAATGATTCGACAAGCAATTGCGCATAGGCTTCCTCATTGATTACTGGTTTCGCTGGCAATGTACGCTGAAGCAATGCGATGATTTGAGCAATAGCAATACCTCCACTACTAGGTGGAGGCATCGAAACGAGAGTGTTTCCATTGCCTATACCTACAAGAAGAGGCTTTACCCAAAGTGGTGAATAGGATTTCAGATCTGTGTGGGTAATATGCCCTTTAGTCGCACGAACAATTGCATCTGCAACCTCGCCTTGGTAGAACCCCTTTCTACCTTGAAGTGATATAGCGCACAACGCATTCGCCTGATCATTAGCCTGAAGACTGTTTGCTAATTGAATAGCTGGTGCAAGTACTTTCGATCTATCTAATACCCCGTACCTGTGATGAGCCTCTAAAAGGCCAGCAACAGTACCAGGAACACCCGCAGCAGTCGCGCCCTTCCGACTGTCATTCGTTTCATAATATGAAGGATAGACACACTCAGGCGCCGTTTCTCGATAGTTCAAAGCAACTGGATGCATATTTGGCGAGTCGATAATCAAAAATCCGCCACCACCAATTCCACATGATTCAGGCCGGACAATACTAAGTGCAAAACTTGTTGCCACCGCAGCATCGATTGCATTACCACCCTGCTTCAGTATCTGCACTCCAGCTTTTGAAGCTAAAAAATGATCAGCAGCAACTGCACCTTGAGTATAGACTTTTTGTTTTGATGCACAACCTACCAAGAATAAAAACAAAAGCAAATATCTCATTGTATAACTCGCAAAATCATCTGCTTTGCTCTCTTAATATCTTCAATTCGATTGTCACCCGATTCACGTTCTATGACAAAATTAGCTTCTTCCGGCACACCCGCTAAAAAAGAATTCCAATCAACTTCCCCTTTCCCCACTGGGACTTCAGTCCCCCACTGACCCTTCACAGAAGATCGTATTGCATCCTTGATATGCACTTGCTTTACCCACTTTGATAATATTTGAATCGACTCCACAGGATCCCCCTTATCATACAAAATCATATTCGCTGGATCAAAGTTTACACCAATCATAGGATGCGACAATTCCTCCAAAATGCCATCAAGATTTCGAGCATGCTCTTGTCCAGTTTCAAGTGCAATTTGGACTGAGTGGTTTCCAAACACATCACCAAGAATCTCAAGGCGTTTTAGCATTTTGCTGCGCTCAGTACATGATTCCTCCGGCAAGAACCCTGCGTGAAAAGTAACCAAGTCCAATTGCATAGAACCAGCAAATTCTGCGACCTTCAGCGCTCGCTCCAATGTGCTAGGCCATGTTTCATCAGGACGCACGCCTCCAGTTCTGGCAATAGAATCAAGTGAAGAATAATCTTCGCCAATGGTTTCAAACATTCCACTTGCAAAAGTAAGGCCCCCTTCTGACAATGTCGTAACAGCATTTTGCCACGCCTCATTCTCAATACAGGGAACAAGGGCGAGTTGAATAGAATGAATGTCGCATTCAAACGTTTTCTTTAGGAGTTCAGAAGGGTTTTCCGGCTGTAAACTCCAACTACAGAGCGCAAGGTATCGACTGGTCATGATTGATAGTTTAGAATATCAATTCAACAACGAGTAAATTTATGACCATTTCTTCGACACAATCTCAACCAGAATCACCCAGCGAGGTTAATACTAATAAGCAAGAAGGCCCTCCTGCGGAAGAAGATAACCTTAGCTTTTGGGAACGTGCTGAAGCGTATATCACTCGACTGAGCACAAAGAATAACTTTTGGCATCGTATTTGTTCGCTCATTTGGCTACCCTTTGCTTTTCGAAGCGGGATAACCATACGGCGAATTACTCGAGATAAGTTCACTGCTGTTTTGCCATTCAAGCGTTCAAACAGAAACTTCTACAACGCAATGGCAGGCGCTTCACTATTAGGGAACAGTGAAGTAGCCGCGGGGATGTTTCTTTTTAAACACTGCGGGAGCGATTACGCAGTTGTGTGTAAAAATATGTCATACAGATTCCTTCGGCCCTGCTATGGACCCGCCGTTTATAATGTTCGCGATGCGGAGGAAGTCACTTTGGTACTCAGTGAATTAATGAACGACCGCAAAGAATTTAATATTGATTTCACAATGGATATTACTCAAACTCTTCATAAAAAAGGTAGAGAAATTCGCGTTGGTCGATGTGAAATTACGTTTCACTGCACTCCAAAATCAATGATTAAGGATCGAGCTGCTCGAAGAAAAGCTCGCGACAAAGGTTGAATGCATTAAAAACAATAAGCTGGGGCTTTTACCTTACTTGCAGCTGGACATGGTGCATTGGCATGTTCTTACCAATTATCCTAATTCATAGGTACGGATGGCTAGGCTTCTTAATTTTCTCCATACCAAATGTTTTAGGCTGTGCCGCATTCGGATATGTTTTAAAAACTCCTGAACGTTCAAGGGAGATGGTTGAAAAGTATAAAACACCAATTACATTTTTTGCAATTGTTACTATTGCTTTCCATATCTTTTTTATTGCCATTCTTGCACAGGTCTATTTAGAAAATTTTTCGCATCTGATTTCTATCTGGTTACCTCTCACAACTCTTTCGGTAGGCGCTTGCCTAGCTTTTTTACCTACGAAATTATGGCCGATACTTGCTGTCGCTATCTGGGTGTTCTCCGCAGCAGTTAGCACAACACTTGTGCCATTTAATGAAATACCGCAAGGATATTTGCCATGGCAAGAAGCTATTTGGCTATTACCAATCACAACATTCGGCTTTTTTTTATGCCCCTATCTAGACCCTACATTTCATACGGCTTTACAAAATTCACCAAGTAAACATTCATTTGGCGTGTTTGGAATAACATTTATAGTAATGATTGGAATCACAACAGCATATATTGGCATGGGCCAACCAAGCACTGCCACCACAATTTATGCAATGTCCACATTGCTTGGATTACACCTGGCATTCCAAACAATATTTACCATCGGGGCGCATATCAAAGAAGGATTCCGAATAGGGTCAAGAAGAAGCAAGTTATGTTTTATTATTCTGCTTATTTTCGCGTGCCTGCTTGCTGAGGGAGTCGCACATCGAATGGGAATCGGGTCATCTTCAGAAAAATGGATACCACAATGGCAAGATGATTATCTAAGATTTTTTGTCTTCTACGGTCTCATTTTTCCTGGAATTGTAGCTGTATTTATACTGTCGAAAAAAGTTTTCACGCCACTACGCACAATTATGTTCGTACTCGCAGCACTGTTCTCACTACCACTTCTTGAACTTGGTTACTTACAAGGCAGGGCATGGTTAACCGTCCTGCCAGTTATTGTATTTATCACTTGGGCATTTCAATCAAGATTATCTATAGCAAAATGAATGCACAGACTTTATTTAGCACCACAGCATTTCTTGTACTTTTTCCCGCTACCGCAAGGACACGGCTCATTACGTCCAACTGTCATCGTTCCGCCACCGCTACTTTTTTGCTTTGATGCAGCGTCTGATGCAGCGCGAATTGACTGCTCAGCTGCTTTAGGTCGCGGGGGGACTTGTTGATTCTGTTTTTTGAGATCTTCCTGATTCTTTTGCTGCTGCTGTTTTTGCTGAGGAGGTATTTGTGCCTGCATCTTTGCCTTAAACACCAAATCAGTCACACGATCTTGAATATGCTCAAACATCTCATCAAACAACCGCGCACCTTCTCGCTTGTATTCGATACGTGGGTCAAGTTGACTAAATGAACGGTATCCTATCGATTCACGAGCTTGATCCATTTGGTGCAAATGCTCCTTCCAAACACTATCGAAGATTTGCAAAAGAACCGCGCGCTCAAGCTGAGCAAGTTCCGCGCGTTGAACTTGCTTAACTTTCGAAATAGCGACTGCAAGTGCGTCCTCTGATGCCATTTCCTTTTCTTTCTCGGTCAAAGCAAATTTCCAATTCTCTCGCAGCCACGCATCAAGATCGCCATTTGATTCGTCAAGCATCCGTTGTGCACTGCGCAGGTATCTTGAATCATCCCACCGCGCAGATTCTTCAAGAAGAAATGACCGTAACTCCTCAGGATTATTTGAGGGCAATGAGTTTGGTGACCAGTCAAGTTCATATTTGACCTTGACTCTCGCGCAAAATGCCTCAAGTGCTTTTGCCGGGTCTTGCTGCATCATAACACTAGTCATTTCAATCATATTTTCAATTGGATATGTTCGTTCACGATCTTCGTACGAGGTGAGCGCACGGTCCATGACTAGTGCAACGGCATCTTCTAATTCCAAATCGTCAAAGTCGGATGCGTCCATCGGAATTTCGAATTTAACCTTAACCCAGTTAGTTAATTCTTCTTGTGCATGTTTAGGGACGAGATACTGGTCAAGGGGAGCAAGGTCAATCAACTTGATTTTCTCAGCAGCCGAAGCTTCAATTGTCTCGATTATTTTATCTCTAGACATCGAAGTTACAGCAGAAAGTGTTAAATCAGCATCCCACGCAACTCGAGCCCAATCAACTGCGCCTTGGTAATCCCACGTCGCCTCATCTCGCTCAGATACTTTGCCATCTCCAAGATCTATCGTGTCCGGCAAATACTCGCCAATTGTAACCCGGATAATTTCAACAGATTCTTCAAGCGAATCACGTATGATCAGTTTATGTAAGTCTTCGCGATCCTTACCAAGCATGCGATCTGGCTCAATGTTCACTATTAAATTTTCACGGATCCATTCCGACATGCAACTTGCTGAATATGTTGGATTCAGATAGTTATAGACTGAATCTTCAACTGCTTTTTCAATGTATTCGAAAATAAGTTCTCGAATTTCTACACCTTCAAGCACGCGCTGTCGCAAGTCGTAAAAGACATGCCGCTGCAAATCCATCACTTCATCATATTCAAGAATATTTTTACGCATTAAGAAATTGCGTTCTTCAACTTTCCTCTGTGCTTTTGTTATCGCCTTCGTGAGCATGTTATGCTCAATTGCAACACCCTCCTTCATTCCCATCTTGCTCAACAATTGAAGTGTTCTTGGCCCTGCAAACATCTTCATCAGGTCATCTTCCAGGCTTAGAAAGAACCGCGATGAACCATTATCGCCTTGACGACCACTCCGCCCTCGCAACTGATTATCAATACGACGTGATTCATGTCGCTCAGTCGCAATAACATGTAAACCACCAAGCTCTTCGACACTATCGTAAAAGCGAATTTTGTGCATCAAACACGCGCCACTTTGATCTAAATCCGCAATCATTTTTTCTATTTTCATAGTTGATGCTTTTTCACCATCAACCCACCAGCAATATTCTGCCCACCAATACTCGATGAGTTGCCTGTAAATATTGTCGTCCGACATCGAAAGAACATCAGCCTTTCGTAAGCCAAGTACTTTTGGTGCTACATGTCGGTATATTTGCTTAACTACTTCACCTTCACTCATATCTGCAGTAACATCACGAGGGCAGATATCTGTTCGCTTCCAGTGTTCAATAAGTACTTCTGGGCTTAGCTGCGCAAGTTTAATATCTGTCCCTCGACCAGCCATATTTGTCGCAACTGTTACCGAGCCTAATCCTCCAGCAAACTTTACGATTTCCGACTCTCTCTCGTGTTGCTCAGCATTCAATACTTCGTGTGAAATATTGTACTTCGACTTAAGTTCCTGACTTAATTCTTTCGATTTTTCGACGCTGGTGGTGCCAACGAGTACAGGTTGACCAACTTGGTACATTGCATGGATTTCATGAATAGAAGCAGAAAGCTTATCCTTCTCTGATGTAAAAACAAGATCATTGTAATCATCACGCTCGACTGGAACATTAGTCGGAATCACTATAACATCCAAACTATAAATTTCATAAAACTCAGTTGCCTCAGTATCTGCAGTACCAGTCATTCCAGAAAGTTTTTCGTACAGCTTGTAGAAATTTTGAATAGTAATCGTTGCAACTGTTTGCGTTTCTTGCTTAATTTGAACGCCTTCTTTTGCTTCGACCGCCTGATGTAAACCGTCAGACCATTGCCGTCCAACCATTTTTCTGCCTGTGTTCTGATCAATTATGACTACGGACTCAATTCCTTTATCATCATGCGCCACCATGTAATCTCGATCTCGCTGATAGACCGTGTGAGCTTTAATAGACTGCTCTAAAAGGTGAGGCACATCCATATTTTCGCCAACATAAAATGAACCAATGTTGGCCTCTTTCTGCGCTTCAGCAACCCCCTCATGTGTCAATGTTGCTTTCTTCTTATCAAGTTCTATTTCATAGTACTGTGTGTATTGCTCTCGTTCTTTTTCTAAATCAGGCAATTTCGATTTGGCATCAGCCATTCGATCTTGCATTATTTTAGTTGCCGACTTGTCAGCTGAATTACGAATGTCACCTTCTAAGCCACTAATTTCTACAAGACATGTTTGAACTGCTTGATCAGCTTTCGCCCATGGCTCTTGCTTTGCTTGAAGATAACGAGCAAGCTTATCTGCCATTTCATACCGCGGTTGCCCTTCATGAGCTTGACCAGAAATAATCAATGGCGTCCTTGCTTCATCGATAAGCGTCGAGTCAACTTCATCCACAATTGCAATCTGTCTTCTTTTTTGCACTTGCTCTTGTGGCGACATTTTCATATTGTCACGCAGGTAATCAAATCCGAATTCTGCTGTTGTACCGTAAACGACATCGCAGTGATACGCCATTTGTTTTAATTGAGGATGTTGCATGTGTTGCGGGTGAATCGCACCAACAGTTAAACCTAGCATTCGAAAAAATGGGAATGTCCAATCACGGTCACGTTGCACAAGATAATCATTTACCGTAACCACGTGAACTTGTTTGTCTTCAATTGCAGACAAGTAGCATGCTAACGGAGCGACAATTGTTTTCCCCTCGCCAGTTTTCATTTCCGCGATTTGCCCTTCATAGAGAACTACTGCGCCTATTAACTGAACATCAAATGGTCTAGCACGAAATGGCGGTTTTGATTGAGGGTATATTTCTCGAACAGCGTCATACAGTGCCGTAGGGATATCGACCCACTGCCATGCTGGAACAGGCTGTACGCAACCAAGTAACTCCACATCAGGCTTCTTATCTTCAGTGGAATCGATAATTGCTTTTGTATCGTCGTACAATTTTCTAGCATCATCAGGTAACTGACTTGGATCGAATTCATGTATAGGATTAAATATATTTCGAATACCTACAGCCCTATCCATTGCTTCACGAGCGATCGCAAAAACTTCTGGAATCATGTCAGCAGAACTTTCGCCTTCTTGAACTCGATTACGAAATTCCAAAGTTTTCGCTTTCAATTCAGCATCGCTAAAAGTCCGAACATCCTGCTCTTTCGCTGAAACTTGGTCTACAAGCTTCATATATCGTTTCACTAAGCGGTCGTTACGACTACCAAATACTTTACGCCCAATGGCACCTACTAATGGAACGCCCATGCGTCACCTCTTTTTTATATTTTATTAATGATTAAGGAGAATGAGAAAAGGAATAATTACACTTCAAAACCAGAAGGTGGTGGTAAATTGTGCAGTTCTTCGATTTCAATCTGTCTTGGAAGAAAACAATGCAAAATGCATAATGAAGTCCGCTCCGGAGCATCGAGGGAGTCAGAAGTGGGCTCTGCATTAAAACTGGGATATGCATCAATAACAAGCTGAGTCACGGAATGTCTTGTCGAAGATGCCTGAGCCGCATTAGTTAGCGCGCTCATGCAACATAACAACACAATCACAGTCGCTAATGTCATACCTTGTTCGTTTCGCATAACAATAGTATACCTCGTTTTTATTGTATGACCAATGTTTTGGCCACATTCAACCCCTACCTTACGTATCATGACGAGCATGGACCAAATTGAACTCCAGATTGAAGAGATGAGCTGTGCATCATGCAGTTCAGCGGTTGATAGAGCCCTCAAAAATGTTGAAGGTGTCGAAAAGGTGTCGGTGGCATTCGCAACAGGTCGCGCAACAGTAACTGGCACGAACCTTGATGGCCCGCTGCTAGCCACTATTGCAACAAATGCAGGGTATCCAGCCCAGGTTATTGATGCCGGGATTGATCCGTCAAAACTAGTGACTGAAATCGAAACACGGCAGAAAAAGAATGCCTCTTCATGGAAACGACGCGCAATTCTTGGCGTTGCAATTTGGGCTCCCTTTGAAGCACTGCACTGGTCGGCTTCACCTCTAGGCATTGCAGGACCTTGGATACCCTGGGTTATGCTTTGTGCTTCGACGGTATCGATGATTGTAGTTGGCGGCGGGTTCTTTAGTTCAGCAATCGCTGCGGCGAAGCGGCGGCAAACAAACATGGACACGCTCATCACCATTGGCGCATCAGCGGCATACTTTTTTTCGCTCTACATTTTTGTTGCTGAAAAAATCTTAGGAACTAGCCTTGAACATCCCATGTATTTTATGGAGGCTGCCGCATTACTTGCCATCATTAGCATTGGGCACTGGCTAGAAGCAACTTCCTCTGCAAAAGCTGGATCTGCAATTCGCGAGTTACTCAAAATGCAACCTGAAACTGCAGAACTACTCGCTGAAGACAATACAACTACTAAAATACCCACGGGGGAAGTGTGCGAAGGCGCAAGACTTCTGGTCCGTCCTGGAAGCCGAATTCCAGTTGATGGGATCGTTCTTGATGGATATAGCGAAGTGGATGAATCCATTGTGACAGGCGAACCGCTCCCTGTTCCTAAAAGTGTCAATGATGCATTGATTGCAGGATCAATGAATACTACTGGTTCCTTAACATTATTAACTACCGTTGACGGACGACATACAACCGTTTCTCGCATTGCAGAACTCGTGACAGCAGCACAATCGAGCAAGGCAGGCATTCAAAGGCTTGCCGATAAAGTTTCAAGCATCTTTGTGCCCATCGTATTAGCCATTGCACTTGTCACTGTTATTTGCTGGATTATTTTTGGCGATACAGAAACCGGGATCGTTTCAGCAGTCACGATTCTAGTCATTTCTTGCCCATGTGCCCTTGGCCTTGCAACACCAATGGCGGTCATGGTTGCGGCCGGCGAATCAAGCCTTCGTGGAATCTTAGTTAGAAATGCTGGGTCCCTTGAATTAGCTGGAAAAATCAAAACAGTCGTGTTCGACAAAACAGGGACACTTACAATCGGCAAACCATCCGTAGCAGAAATTCAACCGGCTGATGAAAATACTGCTAAACAAGTACTTAGATTCGCGGCTGCTATAGAAGCACCCAGTGAACATCCAATTGCAACTGCAATTCTAAACGAAGCAACTAAACAAAAAATCTCGATACCGCCAGTAGCACAATTCAAAACAACTATTGGCAGTGGCGTACGGGGGATTGTTGAAGAAAAGACCGTCGAAGTAGTCAAGGACAATAATGCGACATGCAAAGTGGTTGTCGATGGTACAACCTTAGGCACTATTACCATTGCTGACAAAGTCCGCCCAGAATCAAAAAAGACTGTGCAAGACTTAATTTCACTTGGAATTCAGGTTCACATGCTATCTGGCGATCGAATCTCTACGGCGAACGAAGTCGCGAGTAAAGTAGGCATCCCTTTAAACCATGTTCATGCTGAAGCATCTCCAAATGCAAAAACTGAAATCGTTTCTTCACTTCCTCGACCTTCAATGATGGTAGGTGATGGGATTAATGACGCTGCCGCGCTTGCTGCTTCTGACGTTGGCGTCGCCATTGCATCTGGAACAAATGTCGCAATGGAGTCTGCTTCAATCATCATCCCATCAAACACAATAGAGGCAACCACAGAATCTATAAAAATTGCCAAAGAGGCATTAAAAACCATCAAGCAAAACTTAATTTTTGCATTTATGTACAACATAGCGGCTATTCCGCTTGCAGCATTTGGAGTACTTGGACAACATGGACCTCTTATTGCAGCAGCAGCAATGGGTCTTAGCGATGTCACGGTTATTGGTAACGCCATAAGACTGAAACAAAGACTACGCAAACGCCGTAGAAAAATGCAATAGTAGACCATCCCCCGCCGTTAGATAAGGCGAATCATTCATCCAAACCATTTTTTGGAGCTCAGCATGCCAGTTTCCTCATCACGAAAACTTAATCCAAAAGAATTTGACCAACGCAAGGCAATGCACCTACTTCAACGGTCTGGTTTTGGCGGAACTCCACAACAAGCAGAAGCGCTTGCAAATATGGGGCTTGAAGAAGCCGTTTCTTTCATTGTTAATTATGACACTATTCGCGATTTAAAGACGCCATCACTGGATGATTACGACAAAGATATTATGCGACCAGCGACTCCGGCCGAACGTGATGTACTCCGAAAAGCTCGAGAAAATGGCAACGAAGAAATCGTTGACAGATATCGAAAAGAACGCCAGCAAAGACAACGAGATGATAGAAAACAAATTTCTGAAATGGAACGATGGTGGCTTCAAAGAATGATTACCACGCCAAGGCCGCTCGAAGAAAAACTCACACTCTTTTGGCATGGTCACTTCGCAACGGGATACCGAACAATCGAGAATAGTTATCACATGTATTTGCAAAATATGTTTTTGCGAAATAACGCGTTAGGCAATTTCAAAGAGCAGTTAGTAAAGGGCATCATTCGTGACCCTGCAATGATTCAATATTTAAACAATCACCAAAACAAGAAAGGCGCACCCAATGAGAACCTTGCGCGCGAACTTATGGAATTGTTCACGCTTGGTGAAGGTCAAGGATATGACGAAGACGATATTAAAGAAGGTGCACGTTGTCTGACAGGTTACAGCTACGCCGATGATGACTTTGCTTTTAAAATCCGTAGCCACGATACTGGAAAAAAGAAACTCTTTGGCAGGTCAGGAAATTATGATGGCAATGATTTTGTTGATCTAATCTTTACTCGCCCAAGTGCTTCAACCTTTATCATCGAAAAACTCTATCGTTTTTTTGTGAATGATTTGCCAAATGGCGAAACGAACGATTCGAAGAAGTTTGTATTATCAATCTCTAATCTATTTAAACGAAAGGATTGGGAGCTCAAGCCAGTCATTGAAACAATATTTTTGTCGGAGCATTTTTACGATAAGGCAAACATGAATGCAATCATAAAAAGTCCAGTGCAATTAATTGTCCAAGCAGCAAGAACTCTTAATCCGCCGCAACGCAAAAAAATGATTCGCACGCTGGCGATTTCCTCTGATGTTATGGGGCAACGCTTGTTCGCACCTCCCTCAGTAAAAGGTTGGGATGGTGGTCGATCATGGATTAACACTTCAACACTCTTCATGAGGCAAAACACATTACTTTACATGTTGACTGGTCAGCGACCAGACGAACCAGCATGGGAGTCGGATGGTGCGAAATTCGATGCCATGTCGCTCATCAGAGAACAAGACAATGATTCTAAAGCGACCATAACATATCTTTTAAGCACACTTTTAAATCAAGATAAACCAAATAAGGAACGCGTTGAATCACTTCAAGTTTTTATGACAACGCAGCACAACAAAATAAATAACGAATCAATAACGGAATTACTTACACTTATTACTGCGATGCCAGAATACCAATTGAGCTAAGGAACGAACGATGACACATGACCATCACCACCATCACGAACAAATAAGTACTGGCTCTTCTGATGCGTATAGTCGACGACTATTCATGCAACAAGGTATGGCGTTTCTATCAATGGCTTCGACAGTCCCACTCTTTATGCAACGCTCAGCTGAAGGCATCATGCTTCCAGTAGGTTCGCTAGTTTCTTCACAAGCAGGCATTCCCGAAGACCACACATTGGTTGTAATCCAACTTGCCGGGGGTAATGACGGCTTAAATACCATCATTCCATATGGCGCTCGTGAGTACTACACAAACAGGCCGCAAATAGCGATCCAAGCGCCAGGAAAGGGAAATAATAGCGCCCTTGAGATTCCTGGCGCAGACGGCTTTGGCCTGCATCCTAAGTTAACTGGCCTACGCGATTTGCTTGATGAGGGACAGGCTGCAATTGTGCAAGGGGTCGGCTATCCGAATCCTAATCGTTCTCACTTTACTTCGACTGACATCTGGCATACAGGCAATCACCATGCACAAGGATATGGATGGCTAGGACGCTACTTTGACAATACATGCGCTGGCCAACCAAGCCCACAAGGATCAATTGCAATTGGAAACAAAGCCCCCCTAGCGCTCCATGGAAAAATGCAAAAAGCAGTGAACTTTGAAACTGAAGAACTCTTTCGTTGGGCAGGAGAAAATGTAAGCGATGAACTTGTTGATCCATATGATGAAATCAATCGAGCAAATTCTCAAGAAGTTAAATCCAAGGATTCACAATTAAGTTTCCTTGTACGAACAGCATTAGATGCGCAAGTATCTTCTGATCGAATACGAAATGCTGTCTCAAAATCGCCGCTGATTAATTACCCAAATGGAAAATTGGCGCAGCAACTTCAACTTATTGGCTCAATGATACGCGCTGATTTACCAACACGAGTGTATTACGCGAGCCTCGGCGGTTTTGATACGCACGCAAACCAAATCAACAGCCACGCAAACCTTATGCAGCAAGTCGGCGATGCACTTCTGGCATTTCAAAAGGATTTAGGAAAACAAGGCAATACTAAAAAAGTACTAACAATGGTATTTAGTGAGTTTGGGCGACGAGTTGCGCAAAATGGTTCATCAGGAACTGATCACGGAACTGCTGCTCCAATGTTTTTAATTGGCGACAATGTAGAAAATGGCTTGCTTGGCACCCACCCTTCCTTAACAAAACTTGACCAAGGCGATTTAATTTACAACACTGATTTTAGAGAAGTGTACTCTGCTATTTTAGAAGATCACATGGGTGCAAATGCAAAAGAAATACTAGGAAAAAAATACAACAAAGCTAAAGTGCTATCTTAAAACATGCAAATTGGATGCACATAACCAACCAATAAACTGCTTCGAAAAACTGACTAATAAACAGTCAATGCATCCAATTCGGCATTCGCTGGCAAAATGATTGGCAATGGCTCTGAGGAAGACTGAAAACCACTTCCATCTGTAAACCATTTTGTAACGGAAGTCCCATCTGTAAATTTAATAACAATTCGAGCACCAAGCGGTGCTTCCACTATATGGCGTTGAACAGACGGCGGGTCCGCATTATTTCGCAAGATTCTTATGACACCGCTCCTTTGCGCAACAATAATATCTATATCGCCATCATTATCTAAATCACCAAAAACAGCAGCCCTATCTTCGTACTCACCGAGTTGTTTAATTTGAGCAAATCTTTCGCCTTCTCTTTCGAATAACAAAGGGGCCTGCTTGTGCGCACTATCCATTGTAGACATTGTCGCATTAGGGTAGACGTGTCCATTGACTATATAAAGATCATCATCGCCATCCAAATCAAAATCATGAAAACCACAAGTCCATCCTAAATATGTTCGACTCGGCAGCCCAAGACCATAGCGCTTCGTCCGATCATCAAAGAAACCTGTAACCTGGTTAAGGTGCAATGTATTTGTATCGCTTGAAAAATTAGTAGTAAACACATCCGCTCGCCCATTACCACTTACATCAGAAATCCCAATACCCATGGTCGCCTGCATTGATCCATCACCATTTGCCGCAACACCAGAAGCAACACCAGTATTGACAAAATAAGGCGGCTGATTACCATCATTTAAAAATAAATAATTTGCCATTGAATCATTGCCCACAAAAACATCCAAATGACCATCGTTGTTGAAGTCAATAATGCTGGCATTCAATGCAAATGATGGTTTATTTTGAAAGCCCCATACTTCCGTGACATCTTTAAAAATGCCATCACCAATGTTTTCATATACCACATCATATTGCGGCGGCAAACCATGCGGGCCACCAAATACATCTTCTCCCTTGTAACTTGCCTTTGCAGGCAAGTTACTTTGATCAAAATCCAAATAATTACAAACATACAAGTCATTGTCGCCATCTCCATCTAAATCGCCAAATCGAGCACTGGTGCCCCACCGCTCATCGCCAACGTTTGCTCGCTTGGTCACATCTTCAAACCAATCACCCTGCATATTTAAAAGCAAACGGTTTTGGCCATGGCTTGTTATGTAAATATCATCGTAGTCGTCACCATTGGCATCGCCAATAGCAACACCAGTAGCTCCTACAAGTTGCTGACACTTGATTTTTTCCGTCACCTCTCGAAATTTAATCGTATCTTGACTTATGTTTTCATATAAACGGCATGGCGCATTGGCATTTGCTACAAATAGATCAAAATCCCCATCTTTATCAAAATCAAATAAGCCCATCCCGGAGCCATTGACTTCTAAGATTGACTCTGAATCTGATTTTTCAGAGTGTGCGGAATCAATTTCCGCATCCACTTCTGTGAATGAAATCCTATTACCAGGCTCTTCTTGTGTTGAACATGCTGTGATGCAAAAAAGAATAAGGAATCGTCTCATTCTGGAAACTCCGTACCTTGCAAATCAGGTCTCACACGATTTCTTGCAAGCTTATATTGTTCATCAGCCTTAATAGCACCGGCAATATTGCCTAACCTCCTGTGCACTTGCGCAAGTCGATACCACGCCTCGTACATGTCAGGGTTTTGCATCAATGCCATTTGATAGAGACGCTCTGCATCCAACCAGTCATCACGTTCTACATACACATCCGCCAGTCGTGCTTTTGCTTTTGCTTGAATCTCATTTGTCGCCTGAGCTGATTCAATCGCAGAATTAAAATACATTTCTGCATCTCTAAATTTCGCCTCTTCAAGAGCAACTAGACCTAAACCAAAAAGTGTATCTGGTTCGCCCGCTTCTAAATCAAGGAAACGCAGGAAAGCTTGCTTTGATTGCGGCACTTGACCGAGATAAAAATGGGACCAACCTAAAAAATGCCACGCTGGGGTATAAGCAGATGTGGCCTTAGTGCTTTTTGTAAACCAATCTACCGCTTTCGCATATTGCTTCTCTTTTTGATAGCTCAAGCCCATAAGAAATAGCGCACCTGATGTGTCTGGGTTTTGATCTAACAATTGACGAATCCTAACTCGGGCTGCACCAAATTGACCTTTTTGAATCAATTCATAGTGAGGAGAAAGTTCTTTGGCAAGAGTTGGTGTTTTTGCTTGATCTTCTTGACACCCTAGAAATAAGCCTAGAAGTATCAAAAACGTTAATTTTATACTTCTTGTTTTCTGTGTCTTCGTGTACATTGTATGCAACCTTGTGCCTACTGTACCGTATCTATGAATAGATCAAGGAGAGCGAATAGTGAAAAAAACCTCTGCTGCACATATCGCTGTTGTTCTATTATCATTTGAGCTTTGCCATGCCAACGCTCAAAGCTCCCCTATACAACCAAGACCTGGCGACAAACTCCCAAATCTCTCTGAAGAGCTTATCGAGAGATTCGATATCGGTAAAATCGCATTCAACCAAGAATTAACCGTTGAAGACGGGCTTGGTCCAATATTTAATAAGACCAGTTGCGGAAATTGCCATAATAATCCTGTCGGAGGCCCAGGATCGCAAACGGTTACCCTCTTTGGACAGGTCGGTAAAAAAGGTGGCTTCAATCCACTGACTGCACTTGGGGGGTCACTCATGCAAGCAGAATCTATTAACGAAAATTGTACGGAAATCATCCCACCAGAAGCAAATGTCATTTCGCTCCGAGTAACCAACGGGACACTCGCATATGGACTAGTTGAATCGATTAGAGATGAAGATCTACTCACCAATCGAGATATGCAACCAGAGGCTCAACGTGGGCAAGCGCACATGGTCTCAAATTTAGAAGATGACACTGATGGGGTACATGTGGGCCGGTTTGGTTGGAAAGCACAAGTTGCATCAGTACTAACTTTTTCTGCCGACGCTGCACAAAATGAAATGGGATTAAGCAATCGCTTTATCATGTTTGATAATGCGCCAAATGGTGACGCTGAACTTCTTGCAAAATTCGACACCGTAGCAGATCCAGAAGATAGCCCTGATGAATATGGATACGAGTTCATTGACCGTGTAACTGATTTTCAGCGGCTTCTTGCTCCACCGCCTCAAACTCCAAAATCAGGTTTACAAGGCGAAATAGTTTTTAATAACATTGGCTGCGCCGTGTGCCATACACCCTCATTCATCACTTCAAATGATTCTAAAATCGAAGAACCTCTCCGAAATATCGTAATTAAACCATACTCTGATTTTTTGCTTCACGATATGGGTATTGCAAGCGATGGAATAGAGCAAGGCGCAGCAAGTGCACGCCAAATTAAAACCCCACCGCTTTGGGGAATCGCATATCGAAATCCACTTTGGCACGACGGCCGTTTTTCAGATGGCACATTTGAATCCAGAGTAACACTTGCAATTGAAGAGCATGGAGCATTTGGATCACAGGCGACTGCTTCTGCAAAAGCATTTGAAGAACTTGCCGAAAATTCGAAGGACCAACTTCTGCAATTTTTGAGCTCACTTGGCCAAGTAGAGTTTGATAGTGACGATGATGGAGATGTAGAACTCAATGACTTCCACGGATACATTGACACCATTGGCTTCAGAGGATGTTTTGGTGAATTAGTAACTCCTGACGCACCTTGTGCTATCCATGATATAGATCAAGATGGCGATATTGACCTTAATGACTTTGATAGCTTCCTAATTGCGTTTGATGACAAACTGACTGATTGTAATAGTAACGGCACGATTGACTTACTTGAAATTTTGCTTGGGGGAGAAGACGAAGACAACAATGGTTTTCTTGATGAATGCCAAGGATGCATAGGCGATATTGATAATGACAGTACACTCGGAGTAGGAGATTTACTTGCTATTATTGACTCATGGGGCGAATGCACGGGATGTGCAGCGGACATCAATAATGATGGGCTAGTAAATGTTAATGAAATTCTTTATATTGTTGGAAACTGGGGTACTTGCTCATGATGATTACTACAATTCTTATATCTAAATGTTTACTCACAGGCGGTTTTGGTAATTTTACAAACCAAACAACACAACGTCTTATCTGCGATCCAGCGATTGGCATTAACGACACTGAAGAAAAAGATTATGCCTGGGGTGATGTTGATTTAGATGGTGATATTGACCTTATATGCGTTCGAAAGGAACCATTCACTTCTGAAGGAAGAAACATCAATGTCCTGTTTATGAATGAAGGTGGAATGCTAGTGGATCGTACTACAGAATACGCTACTGCCACCGACGTTTCAGGTGACAATGGTTTTCTCACCCCAACAAATGACCGAGACGTTCAACTATATGACCTTGATAGTGATGGCTGGCTAGACATGGTTACAGTAACCACGCTCACCGATAACTCAACAAAAACTCTCTCTCACCCAAGAGTGTATATGAATCTTGGCGAAATCGATGGGCTCTGGCAAGGGTTTCGATTTGAAAACGATCGTATTCCTGAAATGCATGGGTTAGCGGGGCCAAGATTTTGTTCACTCGCAATTGGCGACCTCACAGGGGATGGCCATCCAGACCTCTACTTCGGCGACTACGATAGCGGCAGCACACAAATATTTGATTACAACAATCGCCTTCTCATTAATAATGGGAAGGCATACTTCGCTGACGAAAGCACAAAACGAATGGATGAAGAGATGCTTCTATCAGCATTTGGTGCAGCCAGCGAAATTGTCGATATGAATAATGATGGCGTGCTTGATGTTGTCAAACAAACTTCATTAAACCCGCCACAACACATTGCAATTACATATAACAATCCATCGAATGAAGGATATTTCAACGGTTATGACATCATTGATGAGCAAGCACCTTATTTTGTTACCTGCGGCGATTTGAACGGAGATGGCAGACAGGACATGGTCGTCGTGGACGATGGTTCTGATACTTACTATCTGAACACTGGAAATGGTGGCGATGGTTTTGCAAATTTTGATTCATACACACTTGAAAACAGCGATGGCTTTGGAGGCAATGCAATCATTCGTGACTTGAATAATGATGGACATCAAGATGTCATTGTCACTGATGTCGATGTTGACATTTCCGGCTGTTCAAGGACCACACATATTTATCGCAATCTTGGCAATACGCCAAATATTACGCTTGATGAGCAGAGCGTTGGTATTAGTAACAGCGAACTACAAGGCGTGCATGATGTTGCTGTATTTGATATCAATGGTGATGGCTGGCTTGATTTAGTCATGGGCCGCTGCGACACAACAGAAGTCTGGATCCAAGACGCACCGACCGGAGTACTTTTTACCTATCCAGATGGACTGCCTGGCTTTATCCCAGCAAACCAAGAAACAGCATTTTCAATTAATACTCAAGCAATTGGTGGTGGGCATATTAACCCCCAATCAGGAACAATTACCATTTCAATCAATGATTCAACAAACACGTTTCCAATTAAATACGCGGGAGAAAAACAATTTATTGCACTTTTGCCAGCAACACCATGTGCAACGGAGATTTCTTTTTACATAACCGTCGAAAACACAAAAGGTACATCGTTTTCAGACCCGCCCGCTGGATGGTACAACGTCAGAGTCGGTGAAGGAACGAAAATTGTATTTCGAGATAATATGGAAAATGATGTTTCAAATTGGGTCATTAATAACAGCGAGTCCCTAACAACTGGCGCCTGGGAACAAGCAGATCCTAACGGAACTATTTACAACTCACAAATGGCCGCACCGGATGATGACGCTACTGGAGGTTCTCAAAATATTCTATGCTTCGTTACTCAAAACGGAGAACCTTCTGGTGAACCTGGAGCTGAAGATGTCGACAACGGTTCAACTTCATTAATTTCCCCCCTACTTGATGTAGAAGGTACGGATGGCATTATCTCTTATGCACGATGGTTCTTTGATAGTCAAACAGGTGACGCATTAAAAACATACATTAGTAATGACAACGGCATTTCATGGACGTTTGTTCATGAAACAAATGGTACAAACGCGGCTTGGGATACAGCTAATTTTACGATTAGCAACTACGTTACTCCGACAGATGAAGTCCGAGTTGCCTTTATTGCAGAAGACGCTGATCCGCAGAGTATTGTGGAGGGTGGCGTTGATAACTTCCAACTCGAAATTATTACCTGTGGAGAAGTTTGCTTTGGCGATATAAATAACGATGGATTTGTGAGTGTCACAGACGTTCTTGCAGTCATTGGCGACTGGAATTCAGACAATCCAGAAACTGACGTCGATGGTGATGGAATCGTTGCTGTAGGCGATTTACTAGCCCTTATTGGAAATTGGGGCGAATGCAAGAGATAAAGACCTGTATAATTTGCTAATTGAATGGCTTTATGCTATTTTTGAGTCAATATAGACACAAGAGAGAAGAAAGGTTCACTTGAACAGATGAAAATGCTACCCTTATTTACTACTGCTATCATTGCAGTCAGCGCGACTACTTTACTTATTGCGCATCCCGATGACCCTAAGATTAGAGATTCGCAACCTGCAATAAAAGCCGATGCTTTCAGGCTAGACCAACACATTGGTTCTACCCGTTCAATTGGCGGTTTTCAATCTGAAAACGTTGTACTACATTCTTGGCTCCCACTGAATGAACTAGATGGTGCTAGCGCCGGTAATGATTCCTGGGGGTATGTTTCCCAATCTGGACGTGAATACGCACTAATGGGCACAACTAGTAGCACTGTGATTGTTGAAATCACGAATCCTGGTAATGCTCAAGTAATTGAAATACTTGATGGACCTAATAGTACCTGGAGAGATATAAAAACATATGGCACATTTATGTACTGTGTGAGCGAGGGCGGTGGTGGAATTCAAGTCTTTAACCTTGCAGATATTGATAATGGCAATGTTCAAACCTATAACAGCGCTGGTTCAGGCGCTTCACATAATGTTGCGATCGATACAACCAGTGGCTACTTATACCGTACAGGTGGAGCGGCGAATGGGCTGTATATCTATGATCTCTCTAACCCCACTACGCCAGTTCAAGTTGGAGAATGGACCGATCGATACGTACACGATGCACAAGTAATTACATATACAGAGGGTCCATTTGCTGGAAGGCAAATTGCGTTTTGCTGTGCCGGATTTAATGGTGGATGGTCGGATACGGGGTTAACAATTGTTGATGTGACAAACAAATCAAATCCATTTGTTGTTTCTCAAACTTATTACAGTAACGCTGCATATTGCCATCAAGGCTGGCTCTCAGAAGATAAAACACTCTTTTATATCAATGATGAACTGGATGAGCAGTCTAATGGAGGCCAAACTACAACGAGAATAATTAATGTAGAAGATATTGAAAACCCCTCTTTTGTAGGAACATTCACAAGCGGAACAAATGCAACTGACCACAATCTTTATACTCATAATGGTTTAATTTTTGAAGCAAATTATCGATCAGGCTTACGTATATTTGATACTACTAATCCGCTCAATCCCACTCAATACGGCTACTTTGATACATATCCAGACAATGACAGTTCAAGCATGAATGGACTATGGAATGTCTACCCTTATTTTCCTAGTGGAACTGTCATTGGCAGTGACCTGGAGCGCGGGCTCTTCGTATGGAAACTTGGCATTCTTGACCCATGCACTATTCCTCTTGGAAATTGTGCTAATGACATCGATGGGAACGGCACCGTGGGCGTAAGTGATATTCTTGCAGTAATTGACAACTGGGGCGTAAGCGGCGACGGCACCTTCAGGCCAGTTGGTGATGTTGACAATTCCTGCAGCGTTGACGTCTCCGACCTTCTTCAACTCGTTGGACAATGGGGAACGGAATGCATCATTACTGGCTCATGCTGTCTTGGAGATGCTTCATGCGACGATAGAACTGAAAGCAACTGTTCAGAACTCGGCGGTATTTACGGTGGCGACGACTCAACATGCGAGAGCACAAATTGCCCCGGCGCGGGTGATGAAGCTGCATTTGCGATGATAGCTGAAACTGGATCTAACAATAGTTATGAAACGAATACGGCCACTCCAAGCAGCCCTGCGCCTGATGAGGACATGTGTGAAGGCACCTACTTGGACTGGGATGACTCGGCTGATATCTGGTTTATCTGGACAGCAGACTTCTCAGGCAATGCTAACTTCACAACTTGTGATTCATCTAGTTACGACACATCAATGGTTTTATACAAAGACAATGAAAACAATCAAGTCGCGTGTAACGGTGATGGTGATGGAGGTGACAATTGCCAATCGTACTACTCAGAATTTGACTACAGCGTTAGCGAAGGTGAAACCTACTACATCCGCATCGGTGGATGGCAGGGTACCACTGGGTCTGGCACCCTAACAATTGAGTAAGTAAAAAATGATGATAGAACTTTGCTGCGTGGTCCTTCTTTCTGGAGAAGCTGTCGTTGCACCAATATTTAACGAGGCAGAATGGAAAGTCATAAAGTCTTTAAGCCCCGCAGAAATTGAACAAGACTCAACAAATAAATACGTTAATAATAAAGATGCTGCCATACTTGGAAAATCCATTTTTTTTGACGAACGATTTTCCTCAAACAAGAAAGTTTCATGCGCTACTTGCCACAAACCAGAGTTGTACTTTACGGATGGAAAACCAACTGCTATAGGAACGGGTGAAATGAACCGAAACACCCCAACTGTGTTAAATGCAGCTCATCAACGATGGTTCTTTTGGGATGGTCGAACTGACGCACTTTGGGGCCAGCCGATTCAGACAATGGAACATCCAAATGAAATGAATTTGCCACGAGAGCAAATTATTTCGATTATTGCAGATGACAATTCCCTCTCAACTCAGTGGGAAAAAGCTTTTGGCAAAATTGACGTATCTGAAGTTGACGAAAATGCTTCGAAAGTAGCAAAATCACTCGCGGCATACATCACTAAGCTTGATTCATCACAAGCACCTTTTGATGCATTCGTCGCGGGCGACCATGAAGCGATTACTGATTCGGCAAAACAAGGATTAAAGTTCTTCATCAATGACGGCGGTTGCCTTCGATGTCATTTCGGTCCTTGGTTTTCAGATGGAGCATTTCATTCTGTTGGCATAGGACCTCTGGATGGAGGTCCATTACGAGATAGCGGTCGCGCTGGGGCCATAGAACAACTTCAAACAGCACAATTCTCCGCCAGCAGCGAGCATAGCGATGACCCAAAAAGTATGCGAGCAATCATCTCAAAACATATTGCAAAGAGAAGAGAAGACTGGGGTTCTTTCAGGACTCCAAGTTTAAGAAATGTTTCGGAGACTCCTCCCTACATGCATGCAGGTCAACTTACAACGCTTGAAGATGTTATTGAACATTATTCAACACTTGACAACTTTGTGAGCGCTGACCACCATAGAGAAACAATACTTGAACCACTAAAAATGAATAAAGAGCAAAAAAAGAACCTAATTGATTTTCTACATACATTAACCGCACCCCTACCAGATTCTACGTTGCTAGAGTAGAAATATAATATGAATACATGCTAGGGATCAAGGGTTACTTCATCTTGTGCGCGTTCGATTATTGAACCATCGTCGACATCAAAATACAGCTCCCAATAACCGGGCATACTTAAAAGCATTCCTGTCGTCTTGTAGCTTCCATCATCTTGAAGTGTTGTGACGGGATCTGTCATCATTCCATGACCATGCTCCGGCATTGCTGCGTCCACACGAAGTGACTTAACTTTACCATCACCTTGAACTCGGGTTGTTAATTCAAATATTTCATTTAATGGCATTTCTGCTGGACTAGGAGAAAAAGTTACTTTCCACTTTCCTGCATTACTTGTAATTGTATGTGGCGGCGGGTTCTTATCCCTTGTCCAACTTCGCCCTTTCCCAAATGTCGCCTTCCATGCGCCATCTGGACTGTACAGTTGAGCCCTATGGTTACCCCAATCGACAATAACAATTGTCCCATCATCCAGAACCGTAATCCCTGCAGGCTTAAACATCTGATGCGGTGCATATCCTTTTTCGCCGAATGTCAGCAAAAGTTGGCCGTCTTTCGAGAAGCGCTTTATATTTGAAGCACCTATATCCGAAACAAGAATAGAGCCATCTGATTCAATTTCTATGCCAGAAGGTTCTACAAAACCATCAATTGTAAGTTCATTCGAGTAATCAGATAAAAGTATTCTTGACACTGTCTCTTCTTCTGCATTAACCACCCACATTCTCAAGCCATCATCAGTCACCGCGATATCTGCCGCGCTCGGCATTGTATTTAAATTATCAATTGGTCCCACAAAACTTTCGTGATTTTGAGACCGTTGAAACTTCACCATTCCTGGTTGCATTTTTAAAGGTTCGTCGGAGTCGTGTTCGTATACAAAAGTTTTCAAATTCCCTTCACCAACCACTTTTATTTGACCATCGCCAATCCATAAACCATTCACCCATTTGAAATGATGGGGCGCATTTCCCTCGCCCCCAAATCTAGTCAGTTGGATAGGCACATCAAGCCCAGTTCGAAACAAATAGATATCACCAAGTTCAGGCTCAGCAATAAGAATTAAATCTGAATACGAATCGATTTGTTTTCCGAAATGAGCAATATTTGAGATCACCGGCGCTGGCTCTGGTTCACCTTCACCAAGTGCAAATATTTGAATACGACCTTCAAACCCCTCACATACAATCACCTGCTTACCATCAGGCGACACATCAACTGCATTTGGATAATGAATTTTACCTTCTCCTTCATGTGGCAATAGTGCGTGCACCCCCCATTTGCCTATCCAATTACCTTCCTGGTCGTAGTGATGAATTGAATGACCAAGAAGATCAGGAACAAGCCACTCTTTTGTAGTGCTTGAAGGGATTCCTTGCCTACGTATTTCATTGGTCTCCCAAGGCAATGAGGCACAAGGATCTATAGGATGCACAAGGCCATCTTCTGACCACTTTATCGCTTCCACTCCCTCCGCATGAACCACCGAAATACGCTCGCCATCTGGCGAAAGGATTATGATTTCATCAGCTAGGCGATCTGCGACAGCAATATTGCCGTTCGGAAGCCAAATTGCGTGTGATGGCTCCAGAAAACCGTCTATTTGATTTAAAAATTGCCCAGAAGGTGCTACAAAAAATAATAAGGCCAATATTGAAGAAAACATTTCAACATACTACCACTACGTCACGAAAAGTGATGCCAAACACGTTAACTGACGATAAGTAAACTCTTTAAAGGAGATATTCCATGCCAGAATCATGCTGCTGCTCAGATACAAAATCTAATGCCACTGCTTCAAAAATATCAACGAAATGCATTTATGGCGTGTTACACATTCTTATTTTGACCTGCATGGCAACTTCTCTTTGGCAAATTTCAGGACATCTGGCTGAACTCGCTAGCAAGTAGCCCTAACTAGAAAAACTGATTCGAACGACTCTTGGTTAATAGTTCGATCAAGATATTTCGTCACCATCACCAAATCCTCCATCGCATTCGCGAAAGCACTGGTAGCTCCTGGCGATGGCGTCATATTAAAAATAACACCATCGCCATCACTAAATTTAGCCGCACCCATTAATAACTCAGCTTTTTGCTCATCAATTAGCTGCGGGCGAACTCCAGTAGTATGCTCGGCGAAATTCAAATCATCAAGTTTCATCGAGGGGATTATTTTTAACACTTCATTTAGAAATGTTTTTTTGCCATGAATTGGAACTTCATAGCCAATGTTTTTATAAATAAACTCCCTAATATCTTTGTCTTTCATCAAATGAAACAAAGTCTTAGCGGTGCCTTCAGAAAAGTGAAACGATTCTATGAATCCCCTCGCCGTTTTTGCATTAAATCGTTCAAGAACAGGCAACATAAGAGCTGTCGGCCCAAATCTAGTAACCCCCTCCTTGGTCATATCGGGGTCACCATGTACCGCGGCAAATGGCAATTTTGGATTCTGAACGGTATAAACCTTTCCATTCAATACTTCTGGGCCGAAATAGAAACTACCAGAAACTGGAAGCACGGAATAATGTGCCCCTTTTCCCATTGTTTGCGCAAGATGTAGGCTATACGTGCCTGCAGAAACAACTAGAAATTTACAGTGTATGGTGTCTCCTTGTTTCACCTGGACTTGGAATCCCGTATCTGTTCGAGTAATTTTGATGGCTTCATGAGACAACTTTACATCAACCGTTTTATCTGCAACTTGCTGCGCTTGCCGTACACAATTTTCAGTAACGCCTCCATAATCAATCGCCCACCCGTCAGGGTCATACAAACCAAAAATTGTTTCTTCACGCTGTTTGCCATCTATCAATGCAACATGCGGCTCAATATCTGCTATTTCACTTGCGTCAACTTCACGCAATGTAGGGTACAAATCGGCAATTGTAGAAAATCGTTCTTTTACAAAACGCACTTCTGATTCACCAACACCAAGCAGCATTTTTCCATAATTACGTTTAAGTGAATCATCACCTGACGCATTATTGACAAACTGCAACATCATGTCTGCTCCACTTCGTACATGTTCAGCCTTATCACGACTGTAATTCGTTTCTATATCACCACAATGCAATGTTTGGCTATTTGCATGCGCATTAGAATTCAGTGGATCTAGGTGATCATATTTCTCGATTAAACATATCCGCGCAACATCACTGTGCACTGCTAGGTTATAGAGCAAGGTCGCGCCGCTAATTCCGCCACCAATAATTAAAACTTCATATTCTCGATTTGCCATGTCTGGTAGAGTAACACTTGAAGGAGCAAAGGATGAACTTAGAATTTCCACATTTTTGTACTTGTGATGAAAAAATTTCGAAAGTCAGTTCTTATCAAATTGATGTCAAAGAACATGGCAACGGAACACTGGTAAGCCAAAATATAAAATGCCACAGTGTACGACTCGCAGAAACCAAACCAGGTGGAGCATACGACTGGCATCCAGCGCCTCGAAGACAATACGTTATTACCCTGGCAGGCAGCGTCGAATTCACCTTCGGTAACGGTGAAATGCTCACCATAAAACCAGGCGATATTTTTCTCGCTGATGATTTAGAGGGCAAAGGACACAAATGGCAAATCATTAGCGATGAACCTTGGCGTCGCCTCTACGTGCATCTGGACAAGGCGCCAGCCACGTAATTAATCTTCTTGACTTGAAATTTCTTCCGCTTCCTTCGCAGGATCTGGTGTCAGTTTTGCTGGTGGCAAATCAGTGTTTTTTTGCTGCTCAATTTCTCTATTCGATTGCAGATCTGCCTCGGCATCAATTTCGTCACCGATACCTTTAATCCCTTTTTTAAACTCAATGATAGATTTACCCAAGTTTCGACCAACCTCTGGCAGTCGTTTACCAAAAATTAAAAGGCCAATTACAAGTAGGACCGTAATTTCGGCCCAACCAGGCATGCCGACTAAAGCTAGGTTTTGAGTTGCAAAGATTGATATTGTCATGAGTCTTTTCCTTGACTTAAATACGCAGTGCTGTCATTCTATCGGAGAGAGGGGCACTTATCTATCCCCTATTTGGCATAAATCATACAACTGACCGATGTATACAACATATGAAACTACTTTCCCTTACATGCACAACCATTCTTATTGGGCTTATAAGTTGTACTAACACGAAAACTGCGCCTAAAGTGGACACTTCTGTTACGAATTATTCAAAACCACTTAAGCCAGGTCAGCCAGCGCTAGAATTCGTTACATATCAAGAATGGCCCGATATAGGGCGCGCATGGCAATCGCGGGACTTATTCCTACAAGATTCCGTTGACTATAGCATAGAGTGGTTTAAAGCACCTTCGAGCAAAATGTGGTTCCCGATTGAAGGGGTCACGCATGAACAAGCAAAAAAATCTGTCATAGAATTTAAGAAAATTCTCCAAGTAGCTTCTTCCGAAGAGGAGTTCATAAGCGCCATTAAGGATCGTTTTAATGTCTATCAATCAGTAGGATGCGATGGTGATGGGACTGTCCTCTTCACTGGATATTACTCGCCTGACTTTCAAGCATCTCGTACACAAAGCAATCAATTCAAAGCACCGCTCTATAATAGACCTGATGATTTAGCCACAGATCCACACTCTGGGCAACCGCTAGGACGGCTAACTTCATCAGGCGCTATTGAACCCTGGCCATCCAGAAAAGCGCTTGAGTCATCTGGAGAACTTCATGGGACCGAACTTGTATACGTTCGTGACGACCTTGACGCCTACACAATTCATGTCAACGGCTCTGCAAGACTTCGAATGGACGATGGCGAGATTGCATACATTGGCTATGCTGGCAAAACAGATAAACCATACAAAGGACTTGGGCATTCTGTCTTGGAAGCAGGGCTCATCCCACCCGATGGTTTATCACTTCGTGCTATCCGAAGAATGTATAACAAAAACCCAGAACAAATCAAAAGTTTAATTGACAATAATGAATCTTATGTCTTTTTTAGAGAATACGATGGAAGCAACTGGCCTGCAGGCTCACTTGGAGTGCCAGTAACGGCAAGACGGTCGGTAGCAACAGATAAAAAGATTTTTCCACGTGGTGGCGTGGTGCTTGTCGACACGACTGTGCAAAATCTCGCCGGTAAATCCGATTCATTTACGCAATTTATGACTGACCAGGATACCGGCGGAGCAATTCGTGCACCTGGACGAGCGGATCTCTTTATGGGTGTTGGGCCAACTGCTGGCATTAAAGCTGGTGGACAATACGCAGAGGGGCGATTGTTTTATCTCTTCTTAAAACCAGAATCAATCGCAAGCGTCGAGCCGTAACGCTGGAGGCCACTTCCGTACACCTTTTCCGTTTCTTTCATCACCTTGTATCTTCATAGTTCCATCAAACCCAATGGCTTCGTCGTAATAATGCATATCACGAGAAGGGTCAAAGGACGCTGCAAAATTAAAGAATACTTCGCTTAGGGAATCAATATTGATGCCATCATCAACAACAAATAAAAGTGATGCCGATGGATTGAGTTTATGCATTGACTGCAATGCTCTTGCACCATCGCCCCCAAGCTGTTTAGCAACAGATTCAATAATGAGAGCCCCCTCTTTTGGCTTTGCACTAGTAGCATCAAATCCGATTTTGCCACCCGCCCCAAGAGCTGGCGCAGCATGATCGAGAATATCTACGGCGCCACGAACAACTTCGATATCGTTATGAATATCAATTCCCGATAGAGTATCAAGCACCTCTCGTTCATCATGTACATTGACATGATCATTAACAACAACAATCATTTTTGTCCAAGCAAGCTGGCCGGCACCCCAAATCGCATGCATCACTTTTCGAGCTTGTTCAGCATATTCTGGTTTAATTTTGACAAATACGCAATTGTGAAATGTACCGAATTCAGGAAGGTGATAATCGATAATCTCTGGAATCATAACTTGCAATAATGGCAACATAATTCGCTCAGTCGCTTTACCCAGGTAATAATCCTCCTGAGGAGGAGGACCTACAACTGTCGCCGGAAATATAGGATTTTTCCTATGCGTAACAGCCGTTACATTTACTATTGGATAGCGATCTGGCATCGAGTAAAAACCTGTATGGTCACCGAATGGGCCTTCAAACACCGCACCCTCACCCAGTTCGCTATCCTCGGGATCCCAACCACAGTGCCCACAATCTGTATTGACATACCCCTCAATTACAAATTCACTGTTTGCCGGAACCCATAGAGGAACGGTCTTTGCACGAACCAATTTGAGCCCCTTGCCCTGCAGATAGCCGGCCATTAGCAACTCGCTCATACCTGGTGGTAATGGACATGTAGCTGCATAAGGAAGAACTGTCTCCCCACCAAAACAAATTGCAATCGGCATAGGCTCGCCTATTTCTTTCCAAGAACGCCAGTGGGCGGCTCCATCATGAGTTAGATGGCAATGCATAGCTAAATGCGTTTCATCAATGAGTTGAGAGCGATACATCCCGATATTGTGTGATTTTGGTTTAGGCACATTACGATCATCTGCATGAATTGTGTGCATACCAGCAAAAGTAATAAATCGGCCTTCGCCACTTGAGGTGCCTGACTGCACTGCTGAAAAATCATATCCCACTTTTTCAGGATTACCATCAAATGGCCAACATTTTATGATTGGCAAACGTTTAAGATTTACATCACCTTCTTTTGTCGTCAACACAACTTCTTGGCACACAGCACGTTTAACACGCTTAGGCTTCATGCTCAGCAACGGCTTAAATTGTTTTGCCATGCGAATCAAATCTTTCAGCCCAGATGGCGGCTTCATTTGAGTAAACTGGCGAATTCTTGATGCAATTTCATCAAACCCTTCCCCCCCAAGCGCCTGCTCCATTCTGTAGTAAGAACCAAAGGTATTAATCACTAATGGAAAATCGCAACCTTTGATATTCTCAAGCAATAATGCTTGCCCGCCGCGCACTTCGCGACCAGGATCAAAAGAATTCGCTGTTGCGCTTGCTGTAGGTGCTTCTTTAAAAGCCTCTTGTTGAGCAAGCGCCGTGACTTCAAGAAAAGGCGATACTTCTTCTGAAATGCGAAGCAACTCGCCTTCGTTTTCTAATTGCTTCAAGAACGATTGTAAACATGCATGAGACATCTTGGAATGGTACACTCTATTAGTGTCAGCGATAAAAATTCAAGACGTTGAGAAAACATATAAAGGGAAAGTGCACGCACTTCGTGGTATTTCTATAGAAATGCATGATGGTGAAATTTTCGGGCTTCTCGGTCCAAATGGTGCGGGCAAATCGACTCTTGTCAAGATTTTAATGTCTGTCATTCATGCTTCTAGGGCATCGGGCACAGTCCTAAACAAACCTATTGGCAGTCGAGAATCCTTAGAACTCGTTGGCTATCTACCAGAGCACCACCGCTTCCCTTACTACCTCAGTGGCGAGCAAGTCCTCGACCACTACGCCGCACTATCAAAGGTAATACGAAGAGATCGGCGGTCTAGAGCATCATCATTGCTAAGCCGCCTTGGTCTCCAGGGATGGGAAAAGAAAAAAGTAAGCACCTATTCGAAAGGCATGCTGCAACGGCTAGGAATTGCTCAAGCTCTTATATGCAATCCAAAACTGCTTATCCTTGATGAACCTACTGACGGCGTTGACCCCGTTGGGCGGCGAGAGATTCGTGATTTGCTTTCAGAGCTGAAGGATGAAGGTAAAGCAATTTTCCTAAACAGTCATCTTTTAAGTGAACTTGAAATGGTCTGCGACAAAGTTGCAATTATGGTCAAAGGCCAAGTAACCATGCAAGGAACTATCGAATCACTCACTGCAGATTCAAAAAGATACGAGATTACAATCGCTGGAGCAACCCCGATTTGGGCGAATGAGTACTGCGACTCGATTGATGAAGAAGTCATGCTAATAAAGGGAAATGACCCTAACTTAATACAATCGCTTCTAGATCGGCTACGACATGAACAATACGTCATTGAATCCGTAAAGCCTGTTCAAGACAATTTAGAAGATCTATTTATGCGTGCCGTTGACCATACTGATACGCCAGGAGCAATTCGATGATCCAGTTTAAAACACTTCTCATCGATGCGTATCGTCAGCTTAGCGCAGCTAAATTATTTTGGCTCACTCTTGGGCTTTCAATTTTAATCGTAATATTATTTGGATCAATAGGTTTTAACGACCAAGGCATCTCCATGTTCTTCGGAGCATTCAACATCGAATCAGAAGGAATAAAAGCCGGGAGCCCATGGGCAAGGGGGCTTTATATGGGTATTTTTTCATCCTTCCTTGTCAAAATTTGGCTCGCTTGGATTGCAACGATACTTGCACTCATTTCGACCTGTACAATTTTCCCTGAATTTGTTCATAGCGGTTCTATTGAACTAACAATATCAAAACCAATTGGTCGTTTAAGACTGTTTTTGAACAAATATGTTGTAAGTTTACTCTTTGTCTTTTTACAAGTTGCGGTCTTTTGCACTGGAATATTCATCTGCGTAGGGCTTCGCATAGGTGAATGGAATTGGATGATTTTTGCAGCGATACCCGTTGTTACCATTTTCTTCAGTTACCTCTTTGCAGTATGCATACTCTTTGGAATGTTGACTCGTTCAGGAATTACAGCCCTGCTCATAACTGGAGTCTTCTGGATGGGCTTATGGTCAATACAAACAGCAGAAGAAATACTCACCCGCTTTCTTATTGAACAAAAAGTCACAATAGAACGTTTTGAAGAAGGCATTAAAAAAGATTCCGAAGCAATTAAAAAAATAATCGATGTTGATCCAAATGATTTCAGAATAGCCCAGCGTCAAGAGCGCGTCGAATCTTTTAGATCTGATATTAATGAAGCCAAAGAAACATTCAATAATCTCGACAAATGGCACAAGCCTATTTCTTGGGTACTTGCAGTATCCCCCAAAGCAGCGCAAACCATTGACTTGCTTGATCGCTGGCTCAGTGACCCACGAGGCTTTGACATTGCTGCCATCCTAGCGCGTGATATGGAAGCAATCGAAAACGATATAGAAGAAATTGACCCTACAACAGATAAAGCTCTGCGAAGAGAAACAAGACGACGAACGGATGAGGAATATAAAACACGTTCGCTATGGTACGTGCTCGGAACCTCGTTACTTTTTGAAGGTGCTATCCTTGGGATTGCTGGTCTTTACTTCTGTCGCAAAGATTTTTAACTGCCCAGTTCTACGCCTCGATCACGCGCCGCAATAACCGCATCACGAATTGCATTAGAAACTCCCCTATCATTCATTACCGAAAGAGCTGCTGCAGTTGTGCCACCATGGCTGGTTACCGCTTCTCTTAACTCAGTTGCTGTCCTGCAATCTTTTGCTAATAACTCGGAAGCACCTCGAACTGTTTGCTGAACCAACTTAGTCGCCGTCTCAATATCAAGCCCTGCGTCCAGACCTCCTTGTATCATTGATTCAGCAAGCAAAAATAAATACGCGGGGCCACTACCACTTATCGCTGTAACTGCATCCATTAATGATTCTTGTACTTTTACTACGACTCCAATTTCAGAAAACAGTCGCATTGCTAGTGTTGCATCATCCTCAGTGGCATTACTACCTAGAGCAATTCCCGCTGCGCCAAATCCGACACTGCACGGAAGATTTGGCATTACACGAACTACTTTATTAACCCCTGTCGATTTCGTAATAGAATCTGTCGTGACCCCTGCCATGATTGAATATATGATTTCGCAAGAAACTTGAGAAGCCACGAATTCGAACACCTGCGGCTTAACTGCAAGCAGAACTGTGCTTGACTTTGGGAGTTCTTCAGCAGAAGAAACTGTTAAACAGCCTAATGCATCAAAATGTGAACGGCTTGTTTCATTTGGATCCGCGAGTGCAATTTCATTGCCACCAAGGATTCCGCCTCGAATTGCACCTTCAATAATGGCTCTGGCCATATTTCCACCACCAATAACTGATAAAGAAATGTTCATAGACGGTACACTACCACTATGAGCAATGCAAAGTGCACAATTCCAGCACCCCTCCCATTTGAGACCCCAGTTGCGGAGATTGATAAGCAAATTCAAACAATTCAAGAACGTCCAGATGCTAAGACCTACTCTGACGAATTGCAGGATTTACAAAAAACACGCAATAAATTGCTTGAGAAACTCTACGAAAATCTTACAGCCTGGCAGACTGTCCAAGTTGCACGCCACCAAAACAGACCACAGACTGCTGATTACATCAGAATGATTTGCCGAGATTATCGCGAGCTTCATGGCGATCGGCATTTTGGTGATGACCCAGCAATCATGACTGGATTTGCCAGAATTGGATCACACAAAGTAATGGTCATTGGTCACCAAAAAGGCAAAGATACTGAAGAACGTATCGCATGTCATTTTGGTTGTGCGCATCCTGAAGGATACCGAAAAGCTCTCGCGAAAATGAAACTTGCTGAAAAATTTGGTTTGCCAGTTGTAGCATTAATTGATACACCAGGTGCTTATCCAGGACTCAAAGCAGAAGAACGCGGGCAAGCAGAAGCCATAGCAATGAATCTTAGGGAAATGAGCCGGCTTAAAACGCCAATTGTTTCAGTGGTTATTGGAGAAGGTGGTTCAGGAGGAGCACTTGGGCTAGGTGTAGCAGACCGTGTTGCGATGTTGCAAAACTCATGGTATTCCGTCATTAGCCCGGAAGGTTGCGCGGCGATTCTATGGAAAATCGCAAATGAAGAGACAAACCAAGCAGCAGCGACAAGTCTGGCCCTAACTAGCAAAGACAACCTTAAAAATGGTATAATTGATGCCATCATCCCTGAACCAGTGGGTGGGGCACACAGAGATAATAAGCTTGCGGCAGTGAATCTTGAAAAATGGATTTGTGATTCTCTACGAGATCTTGAGCGATTCAACCCGCAAACTCTCATTCATCGAAGGTATAAAAAATTTGCCGGAATGGGCGTTGTTTCTGATGATTCATCAATCAATTGACGAAGTGTGAAAATACCCATAAAATGCCATATTCAAGCTGGTTATCGAATAGACGACTCGTCGCCTAACTTGCTTATTTGAAGTACTTTACAAAAGGACCGACCTGTGGCCAAAAAGAAGAAAACAACTAAAAAAAAGGCGAGCAAGAGGGTTGCTAAAAAAACTACTCGTAAAAAAGCTAACACAAAGAAGGTAGCTAAGAAAAAAATAACGAAGAAAAAGGCGACCAAAAAGAAAGTTACTAAGAAAAAAGTAACTAAAAAGAAAGTTACTAAGAAAAAAGTAACTAAAAAGAAAGTAACTAAGAAAAAAGTAACTAAAAAGAAAGTAACTAAGAAAAAAGTAACTAAAAAGAAAGTAACTAAAAAGAAAGTAACTAAGAAAAAAACTGCAAAAAAAGCGGCGATGAAGACTGCAAAAAAGACCACTACTAAAAAACGGCGACGTAGGGGCGTCTCTGTCTCTGATGCGGCACGTGAAGAGGAAGCAGATGACAGGGGTTTTGTTTACATAAATGGTCGTCGAGTTCGAATGATTGCGTCAAACGGATTAGCGAAGAAAAAGCGACGTGCAAAAGTATCGAATCTGAAAACTGAGAAAAAAGCAATCAACCTAAAAACAAAACTTACAGCCAAGCAACTTCGAGAATACCGTGAACGTCTACTCAAATATCGCGCTCAATTGCTCGTCGATCTTGGCGCAATTGAAAAAGAAGCGCTTGATGCAAACGCAGACATCAGTCACATGCCAATTCACATGGCTGACGTAGGTAGCGATGCATACGATCAAGACCTAAAACTTGGCATGGCTGCAAGTGAGCGAAAACGAATTCGTGATATTGAAGCTGCGCTTGTTCGAATCAAAAAGAAAACCTATGGCGTCTGCCATTTAACGGGTGAAAAAATTCCCGACGCTCGACTCCAAGCAAAACCTTGGGCAAAATACACTCTCAAATCCGCTGAAAAAATAGAACGACAAAACCGTAGAAAATGATGAAATCTTGCTCTACACCAGCTTGGCAATCGCCAAAAGCATGGTTTGTCTTATGTACAGTGATAGTTATTGGTTTCACTGCGGACTTGTATACCAAATCGCTTGCCTTTGAGAAAGTTGCTGCGCAGCCAGTTATTTTGGATAGAGAACAGCTACTTTCGAATCCACACTGGACGCCAATTCCGATACATGAAGGAATAGTTGCAATCCCAGGCAAACTACTAAATTTCAGGCTTGTTCTTAACGACGGTGCTGTATTTGGCATAGGATCACAACAACGTGGATTCTTTATCATATTTACCTTGATTGCCCTCTGTTTTGCAGGCTGGATATTTGGGAAACATACTACCGCTAATAACACTCTGCCCCATCTAGCGCTTGGCTTGATACTCGGCGGTGGCCTTGGAAACCTATATGACCGTATTTTTATAGGCCGCGTACGTGATTTCATGTATATGCTTCCAGATCGGCACCTCCCTTTTGGTTGGTCATGGCCAGGAAACAATAGTGAAATATTTCCATGGATTTTTAATACAGGTGATATGCTGCTTTTAACAGGCATGGGAATTTTAATGATTTACTTTTGGCGACAGCCAGACATTAATAATCAAACTAACCAAGCAGCTCAGCAACTCGATCTGGATGAATCAAATCATCTTGATTAAGAAACAAAGGCAAACTTTCTAGCTGCCTTGCAAAGTCTAAAGTAAAACGCCCTACTTCTGTTCTTCGTATTTCCCTGCAATAGCCACCTGTCTGCAACAACTCACCTAAGTCACGAGCAAGGGAACGAACGTAAAAACCTTTAGCGCATGTAATATCAATCGTAACCAAAGGCCAGGAATACTCTAGGACATTCATTGAGTGGACGGTAACTTCTCTTGGTTCAAGCTTCACCTCTTTGCCTTTTCGAGCTACTGCATAGGCTCGGCGACCATCTACTTTTACAGCGCTAAAGATAGGCGGAGCTTGCAAAATTGTGCCCTCAAATGAAGCAACCGCATGTACTACTTCATCGATAGTGGGCGGCTTATCTACATTAACCTCGATTCGCTCAGTCTCAGCATCATGCCCAGAAGTTGTCGCAGACAAGTCGATTACAGTGGTATATCGCTTGTCAGTATCCATCAATTCACCAAGTTTTTTTGTCATTTTGCCTACGCCAAGGACGAGTACTCCCGTTGCTAAAGGGTCCAAGGTGCCCGCATGACCGGTTTTAGCTTTATGGCACTTACGGCGAACAAGATTTACCATAGACATTGATGTGGGGCCTTTTGGTTTATCGAGCACAATGACTCCGCAAAGAGATGGTTTGCTAGGTTCCTGCATATCGGTACAATACCGTGTTCACTGGACAGGTGACCGAGCGGCTGATGGTGCAGCATTGGAAATGCTGTGTGCGCCTTGTGCGTACCGCGGGTTCGAATCCCGCTCTGTCCGTTTTTTTGCGAGTATCAAATTGATTCCCGCACTCGGGCTGTAGCGCAGCTTGGTTAGCGCGCCTGACTGGGGGTCAGGAGGTCGGAGGTTCAAATCCTCTCAGCCCGACTTAACGGTTCAATGCCTCTTGAAAACGAAGTTCATCATGATGAGCCAGATTGATCGCGTTGGATCCGTATCTCACTAGCGGGTACAATTTTTCCTGAATTCATTCCAGGACAAGGTGTTTCTTTTTTTGCTCTGTCCCACGCTAATTTAGACTTTAGATTCTCTGGCCAAAACGGCCATGTTCTGCACTGAGAAGGCCTTGCGTCGTATAATTTGCAACCTGGCTTCTTTGAAGAGCGGTCAAGAAATACACAATCGTATTTGCCATTAATCACATTTTCAGTCAATGACCACCGAGCTCCTATTTTACGTGTGTAGTGCTTGTAAAACTGGTCAACAGAAATATCAAGCTTCTCAGCCATAGCACGACCTTCAGCGTCATTAAACCAAACAGCGCCTGGTGGACCTGTACAACAATTGCCACTTTGCGTACAAGAAAAACAAAGTCCCTCTCTAAACCATTCACTCATGCTCACTATCGTATAAGATTAAAAACCGTCAAGTAACCATTTCCGAAAAAGTAAGGAAAGTAAACGCATGCAAATTGAAGTTAACGATGTCATTCAGTCAATTAATGGAATTTTATTTTCTGAATATGTAGTCTATGCACTCCTCGCAACAGGCTTACTCTTCACGCTATGGAGTGGTTTTGGACAATACAGAGCTCTGACTCATGGTGTTTCTGTTGTACGAGGGAAATTTGATCACAAAGATGACCCTGGTGCGATTAGCCACTTTCAAGCTTTGTCTGCTGCACTTTCGGCAACAGTAGGACTAGGGAATATTGCGGGCGTTGCCTTAGCAGTCGCCATTGGTGGACCGGGCGCTGTGTTTTGGATGTGGATTATTGGTTTACTTGGCATGGCTTTAAAAATGACAGAAGTAACTCAATCCATGATTGCACGAGATACTTCTGACCCCTCTAACCCTCACGGCGGGCCAATGTATGTAGTAGATAGTTTGTTCAAAAAATCTGGTGGTAGAATTGGCGCCACTATTGGGGGTATTTTCTGTTTTACGCTTGTCCTTTCAGCAATTACTGGAGGCAATATGTTCCAAGCATGGAATGTAGCTGCTGTAACAACTCAATACTTTGAAGTTCCTGGCGTGTCAAACATTGAAAAAACTGATAGTTTTAATCCAGAAACTTTTGCCATTGGCATCCTGCTAGCTGTCATTGTCGGAAGCGTGATTATTGGTGGCATTAAACGAATTGGCTCTGTTGCTGGAAAACTTGTCCCTTTCATGTGCGTGCTATATTTAGGAGCTGGCCTGCTAGTCTTGTTATTAAATATTGGGGCTATCCCAGAATTACTTATGCTCATAGTTAAGTATGGTCTAGGATTTGGCGATGCCCCTGCAAGCGGAGCATTCCTAGGCGGCTCACTTGGATACGCTGCAATGTGGGGAATTAAGCGAGCACTCTTTTCCTCAGAAGCTGGGCAAGGTTCGGCTCCAATTGCTCATAGTGCTGCTCGATGCGATGAACCGGTACGAGAAGGCATTGTGGCTGGTCTAGAACCATTTATTGATACCCTCGTTGTATGCACAGTGACTGCGTTGATTATTTTGGCCAGTGGCGCTTGGAACCGTGGTCCTGAAGCACAATTCTCTGAACAAGCAGCTGTATCATTAGCTGTTCAAGACAATGAATGGGTGCTAACTACTCCACCACTTCCAGCAAAGAATGCCGAAGCAAAAAAGACGAATGGTGTAGCCAGTGAAGACTCTGGATGGTCCTTAAATGATTCTGTTTTCATGATGCTCAGAGCTGAGCAACAGGATGAAGACACTGGCGACTATCTACACAGAGTTTCAGGATCTGTGATTAAGGATGCAAATGGAGAATTTAATGTTGACTGGAAACCATTTGAAGCAGAACTAAATGATGATGGATCTCATACCCCTGTTTCCCTAGAAAGCCATGGAATCTGGGCAAATTACTCAGGAGCAAGTCTTACTGCACATGCATTTGATCGCACGATACCAGGTCTAGGAAAATGGCTGGTTGTAATCGCAGCATGGCTCTTCGCAATTTCAACTATGATTTCTTGGAGTTACTATGGTGAACAAGGGGTCATATATATGTTTGGTAAAGATGGAGCTATTTCTATATTTGCTGTAACTCTATATCGCATGGCATATACCGTGCTAGTAGCTGTTTCAACTATTGGTTTTATCACGACAGATCTGGAACTAGATATGTGGACCACCCTTGGACTAGGCGCAATGCTGGTTGCAAATATACCAATTATGTGGATTTATGGACCTAAGGCAATGACTGCCTATCACACATATATAGGAAAACTAAAGCGAGGTGAGTTTACGCAAACTGAAGAATAAGCTCTGCTGATTCTTTCTCGGGATCGTGATTTTCATACTGCAGCGCGTGCTTTTTAAGCAAATCTCCCATTTGACGCATGGCAAGAGGATTTGCTAGAAGATTCAAAGCAACCCCTGCAATATTGCTTACGTTGTTACCACAAGGTATAAACTCTGGAACAATTTGTTTGCCTGCAATTAAGTTAGGCAGCAAACGATATGGAGTTGTTAACATGATTTTTGAACCAATCATTGAAAATGGGTTAACTTTGTACATACCAATCATAGGCACTCCATGACGCATGACATGTAGTGAAACTGTCCCAGAAACATTCAATGCAAGATCTGCCCAATCTAATACAGTAGGCAATTCATCCGTAATAACTTTTAAACCATTTGAATATGGCATCACCCTGTCGACATCTTCACCCCTACATGCAATAACGGCTTCTGCTGACGGATGCTCTATGCAAATCCTTTGAAGAATTTCTTGTTGCATAGGGAGATTCTTTTTAATTTCATTTTTGCGCGAACCTGGAAGAAGCACAATGTTTGGTTTACCAACTGGCAATGCAATTTCGCGAATCTCGTCATTTATCATTGCAGGGTGCCCAATAAACGTAGCCGGCACGCCCCTCGATTCAAACCATTCTGGTTCAAATGGTAAAAGGCACATCACATGATCACTTAGCTGTCTCATTTTCCGAATGCGCCACGGAGCCCACGCCCAAAGTTGTGGACCTGCCAAATGAACAACACTACAACCATATCTCCGCCCAACTTTGCACACTGGCCAATTTGCTGCAGGCGAATCAACAGCGACGATTACATCTGGCGCATTTTCTTTAATCCACGAACCAACAAGATCGACGAGGCGCTTCACTCGTGTAAGTTCTGCAATTGCACCAACGCCCATTGCGGCATGTCGGGTTGTGTGGGCTAGAATATCCACGCCCTCGAATTCCATCTGCTGACCTCCCAAACCAGCTATTCGAATAGAAGGGTCAATCTTCTTGAGACCTCGTGCGGCCATTGCGCCTAACGCATCACCACTAGGTTCAAAGGCGGTCATAAGAATTGTTTTAGGTTTGTCTGAATTCATCTATATCAATTGAGGGTCTTCGGAGGTCTGATACAATACCCGAATGCTAAAAAGAACATGTACATGTGGTGACCCTCGGAAGAATAATTCCGCTGAAACCATCACGCTCAGCGGATGGGTAAATACCTACCGCGATCAAGGCAAGGGACTGGTATTCATTGATTTACGAGATAGATATGGCATGACTCAGGTCGTGTTTGATGCCGAAGATAGCCCTGCAGAGGTAATGGACATTGGCACTACACTAAGGCGCGAAGATGTCATTACTGTCAAGGGTGTTGTAAGAATACGGGATGGCAAACCGAATGAGAAACTAGAAACTGGCGAGGTGGAGCTTGTCGCGCAGGAAATTGAAGTCATCAACAGAACTGCGAAGTTGCCAATTCTACCAGATGACCATGATGCAGACAAAATTGGGGAAGAGCACAGACTGAAATATCGATACATCGATTTACGACGCCCAAACATGCAAAAGATTTTGAAGTTGAGGCATCAAATCACGCAGTTCACAAGAAACTTCTTTGCCAATAACGATTTTCTTGAAATCGAAACACCTCTATTGATTACTCCTACCCCTGAAGGTGCACGTGACTTCATTGTTCCTTCCCGCCACCAGGCTGGGCAGTGGTATGCACTTCCACAAAGCCCACAAATTTTCAAACAAATTTTGATGGTTGCCGGATGTGACAAGTATTTGCAAATTTGCAAATGCCTGCGAGACGAAGACCCTCGCGCCGATAGACAGGCAGAATTTACACAAATTGATCTTGAAATGAGTTTTGTTGAGCAAGACGACATTCTTTCCATCATGAGTGAATTTGCAACTGGTTTGTATAAGGATGTTGGCGGCATTGATTTGGGCGACCTGCCAAGAATGTCTTGGAAAGATGCAATGAATCATTATGGATCAGACCGCCCAGACACACGCTTCGATTTGAAACTGCAAGATATCACTGAAATTGCTGCCAAGACAGATTTTAAAGTATTCAATGAAGTCATTAGCACTGGTGGAGTTGTAAAAGCCATGCGAGTTCCAGGCGGTGCCGAAAAATTATCACGAAAGAAAACCGATGCCCTTGCGGAAGTTGCAAAAACATATGGAGCAGGTGGACTCCCTGTAGTGAAGTACCAAGGCGGTGAGTTCGTTACAGGCGTTGCAAAATTCGTTGAACCGATTAAAAACAAACTCGTTTCCACCCTTGGCTTAGAAGATGGAGACATTGTTATGTTTGGTGTGGGTTCATACCGAGTTGCATGTACCGCACTCGGCGAAGTCAGGCTGGCTGTTGCGAAAGAACTTGAATTAATTCCCGAAGGCATATTCAAAGGTTTATGGGTTATTGACTTTCCTATGTTTGATTGGAACGAAGAATCAAGACGCTGGGTTAGTGAACATCATCCATTTACAGCTCCGCTTGCATCGCATCTCGACATCCTCGAAAGTGACCCAGGCAACTGTTTATCCTCTGGGTATGATCTTGTAATCAATGGTGCCGAAGTAGGCGGTGGTTCGATTCGTATCCACAGCCCTGAAGTACAAGCAAAAGTCTTTGGTTTACTTGGGCTGAGTGCCGAAGAAGCAGAAGAAAAGTTTGGCTTCTTATTAAACGCATTACGCTTTGGAGCGCCTCCACACGGCGGCGTAGCATTTGGTCTTGATCGCCTTGTCATGATGATGGTTGGAACGGATAATATTCGCGATGTCATTGCATTCCCCAAAACACAAACTGGCGCTGATTTAATGTGCGAAGCACCAGGAGCAGCGGATCCAAATCAGCTCAAGGAACTCGGCATCATTATCCGTGAACCTGTTGACTCCACAATTCAAGAGTAAGCAAAGCAAATAGCTCTTGCGTGTAATCTGCTTTAGCATGCTGATGTGTTTGCAATAGCGAGAGACATTCTTTACGCTCTATAGGCAGCATGGAAAAAGATTGAGGTGCACGAAATGTGGAATCAAGTAATTTTCCGAGCGAACTTTGAGTTGTTTTAAACCAGGAAGAGAGCGGGTAATGTATAGGCTTCATTTGCTTACTCGTAGAAGAAAAATCTACTTCAATACCAACATGAGAAGCTATTGCATCAAGTAAAATAGACCTCTCTAATTCAAATATACTTCCGGATCTTCTTCGAGATTCCCCTGTAAATTTAACAACGATACTTTCGAGTGCAGTTTTTTCCCGGGGCTCTTTAAGTAAACCCTCACAAATAGTTTTGCCATTGACTTTTGCTTCACGGTATTGCCACAATGAGGATAACAAAGAAGGATCAGCAAATGGTTTTCCAAATAAATTGACAAGAAGTTTAAGATCTTCCGCCGGCTCTTTTCCTATTACACATTTAACTGAACTAACACTCCCGCTAGGCGCACATTGTCTTTGGCTGAGGGGAATAGAGCAGACTGGCAACAACAAAGCGCCGCCTTCTGGAACTAATCCAGTTTTGCTGTACTCTTTCACTCCTAGCTCAAGAGATTTACCTGGCAATTCAAGATTGTGAGCTATACGCAGCAGCGGCGAGGGCGAAGAACAAAAAATAAGCCCATCTCCTCCAGTTGCCAAATCAAGCCAATAGAGTGGTTTTCTGCCCGTACCAGTTCGCGTTAGATTAAGTTGCAATCGCTTGACATCCCATTGTGCAAAAGCACATTCTTTCCCCATATTGCCATCTAAAATTGCCCACAGTTCGCCCGCGCTCTCATCTAATGTTGCATCCGTAACCGCACGTGGTGAAGAGCTCAATAGAAGAATTTGAAGCAAGCCATTACTTGTTTCAGCTGAATCTTCATAGCGCCATATCGAGGTAGATGTGCGCAATGCAAGCGCGCCTTCAAGCCACTGAGCCCATTCAGGGGGAACTTCCCGCCCATCACGCCTCAGAATGCCTGCAATGCCGCTCATTTCGGATAGGGTACACCCCATGGCACACCGCAGTACAAATATTTTGACGTTTCTCATACTTCTTGGCCTCTTTGTGGGAGCACTTGTGGGGGAGTTCGCACTGTACGACCCAACGGGCTCAAACGTTGCTAATTTGCAATGGCTCAAAGAAGTCGGAAATCTCATCCTAATAAGACCGTTAAAAGTCCTGATTGTGCCTCTTATTCTTTTCAGTGTTATTTCAGGAATTACTCGAATTGGAGATCCTGCTAAGCTTGGAATTGTCGGGCTATCTACGCTGGTGTACTACCTTGCAACAATGTTTATGGCAGTAACACTAGGAACAATTCTCGTAACTTGGATTTCACCCGGTAACTTACCCATAGAAGTTCAACAAGCTTTAATCCAAACGAGTGAAATAACTACTACCATTGAACAAGCCCCCCGAGCGCTAAGTTCAGCTTGGCTGAATATTCTATATCAAGTAATCCCTGTAAATATTTTTAAAGACATGGTGAACGGCCAACCACTTGGCATCATTGTATTTGCGATAGCGTTTGGATTGGCTATTACTGCCGGCGGAGAAAAAACCAAATCTATTCGAGATGTTTGCAATGCGATATTTGAAGGTCTCATGATACTCGTACGCTGGGTTATTTGGCTTACACCGATCGGTGTTTTCTTTCTCGTAGCGTGGACGGTAGGAAAAATTGGCTTTGACTCAATCAAAGGGCCACTAGGCTGGTACATGGCTACGGTCCTAATTGGACTTGCCATTCATGGTTTTATCATTTTACCCCTTGTACTCTTTACGTTCTCAGGCAAAAACCCTTTTCAATTTATGTGGCGTATGAAACGGGCAATTTTTACTGCCATAGGTACTGATTCTAGTTCTGCAACTTTGCCAGTCACCATTGATACTGCTGAAGGTGAAGGCAATTGCTCTAAGCGTGCATCTAATTTCGTACTACCACTTGGCGCTACGATTAATATGGACGGCACTGCTTTATATGAGGCCGTTGCCGTAGTTTTTCTCTTTCAATTGTTCGGCATCGAGCTTGAATTTGGACAGTTACTTGTTGTTGTAATCACTGCAACACTTGCAGCAATTGGCGCAGCTGGAATTCCTTCCGCAGGTCTCGTTACTATGGTAATTGTAATTAGCGCCGTGAATATGAATCTTTCTGGCTCAGCAGATGGTCCATTGCCAGTCGCGGCGATTGGCATCATTATTGGGGTAGATCGAATCCTCGACATGTGTCGAACTGCAGTAAATGTCTGGGGCGATGCTGTTGGAGCAAAAATCATTACTCGCCTCGCGCCAGATTAAAACCTAGAGCGAGATGCTCCATCAAAAATCAGTCGTTTAGAGAGCTAATGTAGTGCTCAGCATCTAATGCTGCCTGACATCCCATACCTGCCGCACTGATTGCTTGGCGATAAACTGAATCGGCAACATCGCCTGCGGCAAACACGCCTTCAATGTTTGTTTTGCTACTTCTTGAACGCAATTTAATATAGTTTGCCTGATCAAGTTCTAGCCCTGAATCCTTGAGGAAGCTCGTCGTTGGAGTATGCCCGATTGCAATAAATAAACCACGCAAATCTAATATCGATTCTTCGCCAGTCACAGTATCCTCTAATCGGACGCCTGTAATCACATCATCACCGAGCACATCGACAACTGTTTTATTCCAAAGAGGTTCTGCGTTTGGCGCATCAAATATGCGTTTCTGCATGGCTTTGGACGCCCTAAACTCATCCCGCCTGTGAATGACATACACTTTTGATGCAAACTTTGTTAAATAACTTGCTTCTTCAAGCGCACTATCCCCTCCACCTACAACAGCCAACGGTTGATCTCGGAATGCAGGAAGTGCACCATCACATACCGCGCACGCACTCACTCCACCACCTGTTTGAGCAAGTCTCATTTCATTTTCCAAGCCAAGCCAATTTGCTGTAGCACCTGTTGCGATAATGACCGAATTAGCAAGAACAGTTTTGCCTTTTGAAGTTTCGAGCTTGAAAGGTTTCTCTGAAAAATCGCAGGAAACAATATCCTCCCCACAAGAACGAGTGCCAAATCGTTCCGCTTGTTTTTGAAAGGCCTGCATCATTTCAGGCCCAGTAATTCCATCTGGAAATCCAGGATAATTTTCAACTTCTGTAGTTAACATTAGTTGCCCACCTGGCAAGACAATCGATGGTTGTGATTTAGGCACTCCAACAAATACCAAAGGCTTTAAATCTGCTCGAGCAGCATAAATTGCTGAGGTCCACCCCGCGGGACCGCTACCAATAATGACGACGTTTTCTACTTCTGACATATCAATCTATTAAACCTGTATTTCGTTCTAGGGATTTAAGGGGCGGCCAAATTATCATATCTTCGCCTCCATTAAGACCACGGTCATCTTCATTGTTTACTGATACGCTATACAACAAACACTGGCCATCTTTCACAAACACATCCCCTGATTGTGTCACAATTCGCGTATCCTTAGTAATTCTGCGATACAAGAAGTTATCAACAGGATAACTGTATAACGTCCAATCAGCGTCTGTACGAAGCTTTAGTGGTCTAAAGCGATCTTGATTACTTGCTCTATTCAATAATTGTGCGTAGAGCATTTTCAAAGAGCGAGGGTAAACCTTATAGTGATTAATATAGCCACACAGCGCCGCAGAAACCGCCGTACCGTTAATCTGTGTTGTGAGAAGGTCGCGTTCAAAAAACAGCGATTGGATATCGCGGATGATAAGATTGACCGCCGCATATTTCACAGGATTGGACTTTTGTAATTCTGTGTCCACGGACAGTTGTGGATGAAATGGGCGCATCTTCCAACGACGCCACCAATCATCATAAATTTTATTCAATCGGCCAATCGAGTCCTCTCGACCACGATGGTTAGTAGCGATACGTTCCCAATATTTTGCTGCGCCAAAGCGAGTCAATGGCTCTTGACTTGCTTGAATATCCGTTAAAATTTCTCGAAATTTTGCGGGATCCGGCTCACCTGTCATCGTAAACAACTCACTGACAAGCTCTTCTCCAACAACACGATCACCTTCGGGCATTAATAATCGAGTTGGGTCCGTTCGAAGGTAAGGAATGCCATCCTTTGCAAACGAACGAAACTGCGTTGGCGTAAGTTTAGACCGGTATTCATAAAACATGTCCCTTGCATTTGCGAGGGCATCACCCAACATGGGCATAAATGCCAACTGCTCTTTCAAGAAATCGCGGTCACAAAATTTACGAAGGACGATAAGTTCAGACATTAAGAGATTAATTGCTCTGTCAGTTTCACCTACTTCAAACAATCGATAAAGTTCTGCAGTTGCCCAAAGGCAGGCTTTTTGGACTTCTGGAATATACCCAAAATGAAAACTGTGTAAATAACCATCGACGCCGATTTCAGCGACAATGTCATTCGTTCTAAATTGTGGCGGAACATTTTCACTACCATAAGGCAACCCTATAAGTGCACGCTTTGCAGACTCAATAAAAGCGCCGCCCATATGTTCATTTTCTTCTGCCCACGATGCTACCGACTCCCAACTTTCCATACCTGGCCAGATCGTATTCATATTAAATGAATCACTCATCGGTTCAGGGAGAGGTGTAATTGCCATGGCTGCATCAAAAAAGATTCGCCAAGATTTGACATCCTCGGTGCCCTCCGTCGCTGCTGTACTATTTAATTTCAACAAAACACCAGCACGATCACTTGCTAAAGCAGGTCGATGCACCATAGCCAGCAGGCCTAAAACTATCAAAAATCGTAATAACATCACTTAGTCCTCAAATTCGAGTTTCCATCATTAGATAGGTTCATGAGTGTACCAGATGATAGGGTGGTGGTCTTTCCTCCTAAGGGCGGATATCATGCCATATTCTTGAAGGTTTGAAAAGGAGAGAACCATGACTATCGTAGGTGTACCAACTGAAGTAAAAAAAGATGAACACCGAGTCGGAATGCGCCCTGTTGGCGCTGAAGTGCTGACTCAAGAAGGGCACCAAGTCTACATCCAAGCGGGTGCTGGCCTGGGTTGTGGCTATGACGATGACATGTACAAAGCAGCAGGCGCAACGATTCTAGCAACAGCAGATGAAATTTGGGGCATTGCAGATCTCATTGTAAAAGTCAAAGAACCCCAACCTCAAGAAGTAGCACTAATTCAAGATGGCCAAACCGTCTTCACGTACTTTCACTTTGCTGCAGACAAAGACTTGACTATTGGCTGCCTCGAGCGTGGCTGTATCTCTGTTGCCTACGAAACGCTTACTGACGACAAGGGGCAACTCCCCCTACTCACCCCAATGAGTGAAATCGCCGGTAAACTTTCAATTCAAGAGGGGGCTAAATATCTAGAGAGACCACAAGGTGGCAGCGGCATCTTACTAGGAGGAGTACCAGGTGTTGAAGTAGGCAAAGTTCTAGTCCTTGGCGGCGGTATTGTTGGCACATGCGCTGCTCGTGTTGCCGCTGGAATGGGCGCAGATGTTGTGATTATGGATATTAATATCGACCGCATGCGACAGCTTGGCGAGTTTATGCCTGAAAATTGCCGAACAATTTACTCCGACCCTGAAGCAATTCGCGGACACTTGGCTTGGGCAGACCTCGTTGTAGGCGCCGTCTTAATTCCAGGTGCTAAAGCTCCTAGTCTTGTGAGCAAAGATGACTTGGCCTACATGAAGCCAGGGTCTGTCATTGTCGATGTGGCGATTGACCAAGGTGGTTGTGTTGAAACCGCCAAAGTCACTACACATAGTGACCCTATTTATACCGTCAACAATGTCGTGCATTACTGTGTGGGCAACATGCCCGGCGCAGTCGCTAGAACTTCAACACAAGCACTGACCAACGCAACAATGCCATGGGTATATAAGCTCGCTGCTTCAACAGCTGACAAACTTGCAAAAGCAGATGTTCATTTTGCAAATGCAATTAATACACACAATGGCTCTCTCACTAACCAACCTGTTGCTGAAGCACACGAATTACCCTTTGAACCCATATATTTCTAATATGCAGTTGTATTTCGACAACGCGGCAACTTCGTTTCCTAAACCATCCACGATGCATGAAGCAATGATGGAGTACTGCACTGCTGTTGGCGCGAGCCCTGGACGTGGATCGTATCAAAAAGCTGATGAAGCAAGCAAAATACTTGATAGTTGCAGACAATCGCTATGCAAGCTGGTTAACGCACCAAGCGAAGATCATTGCATATTCACACTGAACTGTACAGATGCCATTAATCTTGCTATCCTCGGTATTGTAAATTTTTCTCTTAAAAATAATGAACCCGTGCACGTCGTGACAACAGCTATGGATCACAATTCTGTTCTCCGGCCTCTGAATGAATTGTGCGCCAAAGGTGTAACACACACCATAGTTAATGCTGACCCTGCAACAGGGATCGTTGAACCATCAGCTATCGCAAATGCAATAAACCAAGACACTAAACTTGTTGCAATTGCTCATGGTTCGAATGTCACTGGGAGTGTTCAAGATTTAGAGTCTATCGGATCACTTTGTGGCTCCGTTCCAATTCTCCTCGATGCTGCGCAAACTATGGGGCATCACCACATAGATGTGCAATCAATGAATATTGCACTCTTAGCTTTTCCAGGGCACAAGGGTCTTCTGGGACCACTGGGCACCGGTGGTTTAATTGTACGTCCAGGTATTGAAGAATACATGCTGCCAATTAGAACTGGTGGAACTGGAAGTGCGAGCGAGCTTCCAATTCAACCATCGACCATGCCTGATAAATTTGAAGCTGGATCTCATAACATGGTTGGTATTGCGGGGCTAAATGCAAGTGTTGACTGGATTTTAGAGCGTGGAGTAGACAAACTCTATAATCATGAACAAATACTTTGCAAAGCCTTTCTTTCTGAAATGAAGAAATGCAGTCATGCAAAAATCATTGGGCCAAAAGCAGCAAGCCAACGATGCGGGGTCTTCTCAATAGTTTTTGAAGAAAATCCATACATTGTCGCCAAAGCACTAGAAGAGTGCTCGGGGATTCAATCAAGAGCTGGACTACATTGTGCACCATTTGCCCACAAGACTATAGGGACGGATACTCTTGGCGGAACCGTTCGCATCTCATTTGGACCATTCCATAGAATGGATGACATTAAAACATTAACAAAGGCAATCGCCAACCTAAACACAAAGGCATCTATATGAAAACGCTTATTAATCAAAGACTTGACGATGCTGCAGCAGTCGTCGAAGCATTGCGAGAAGCCGCGGATGAAATTGCACTAATCACTTCAGTCATCATTGATCGAATAAGTTCTGGCGGAACGCTCATGGCTGCTGGAAATGGCGGCTCATCCGCACAAGCAATGCACCTATGCGAAGAACTAACAGGCCGTTATAGAGATACACGTCCCGCATTACCTGCGATTTGCCTATGCAGTGACGCAGCGGCTATGACTTGCATTGCAAATGATTTTGGCTGGAGCAATGTGTTTAAAAGACAAGTGGAAGCACATGCCTCCTTCACCATAGATGATGATGATACTGCGCTATGCAATGATATACTTATCGTCCTTTCTACATCGGGAAATAGTGCAAACGTCAATGCCGCATTGGAATGCGCGAATGAATTGGGGCTTGTCACCATCGGTCTACTTGGCAAGGATGGCGGCGAATCAGCTGATTTGTGTGACCACTGCATCATTATTGATGCCCCTGATAGTGCTGCCATACAAGATGGACATCAAATTGCCATTCATGCAATTTGTGAAATTATCGAAGCATGGGTTGCCGAGGAAATGGCCGAAGAACTAGCCCAAGAACATGTAGATTAACCCTCGCCACCTTCGCCACTACCCCCATCTTTTGCACCAGTAAATATATAGGGCGGAGGAAGATGCTGTCGCCAGTCATCAGCAGCAGTAAACTCCTCGACAAGATTCCGGCCAGAATCTTCTGCCATTTTCATCCAACCTTCTGGCCGCATTGCAGATGTTTTTTCCGGGCCTTTCTCCCAGTTCTCTTCTTTCCGCAAATACACCGTTCTTGAGGGAAAAGCAAATTCAATGCCAAGATCACCCGCTAGCCGAATGATATCTAGCATAAATCGATGCCGCTCTCGAAGTTCTGTTTGCCAATCAGGGGCTGTCCAGAATACATAAACCAAAATATCTAGGCTCGATCCAGCAAAATCATTAAGCCAAACTTGGTAATAATCTTTTCTCGTATAAGGATGCACGCGAAGAAGTTCACGGATGCCCTCACAAAATGCTGCTATCTTCTCTGGAGATGTTGCATAACCAATACTTACCATCTGTTTCCACCGTCGGTAGCGACGTTTGGAATAGTTATTGCATTTCGTTGTAACTAAAATAGAGTTCGGAATAGTAACGACCGTATCGTAAAATGTGCGAATTCGAGTTGAACGCATACCAACCGATTCTACGGTTCCTTCAACACCATCAATAACTACCCAATCGCCAATTTGAAATGGCTTATCAAGAATCACTGTAATCGAGCCAAAGAAATTCTCAATTGTATCTTTTGCTGCAAAAGCAAATCCTAAACCGCCGATACCAAGCCCAGCAATAATTGGAGCTAACTGGATTTGCAAACTGTCTGCAAGATAGACAATACCGAAAACAACAACCACTGCCTTAAGGGTTTTACGAAGCAAGGGCACAAGCAAATCATCGAGTTTATTTTGTGACTCCTTTGCTTTTCGACCTGCTACCCAAGAAATTAAATCTGTGCCCTTAAAACCAAACCAAATACACGCAAGTGTGATGTAAATATGAACTGCAGGTTCAATGTACGCTGCAAGACCTTCTGGAAAAGATACTACAGGCATCAAACCTAGCCAAACAGCGCCTCCAGCTGCCAGGCCTGCGGGCCTTGGTACAGACTTTAAGATTTGTATAAGCTCTGAGTCATGCTGATCTGTATATGTCATTGACTTTAACACGCGCCTTAATACAAAACGCACTATAAGATCAACAACCATGCCAAGAGCAATCGCTATAACGATTGCACACCATCGCCAATATTCCATCCCGAGAAAATTTTGCAACAACCAGGGTGATAAATATTCTTCAACCCACGGCACATTCACAACTTGCGCAGTTGCAGTGGCATTCGTCAGTGTAAAAAGCATTGTCAACATACCGAGCATAGTACGCTAGAAGAGCTCTTTACGCGGAAATTTGGAATCGGCATATTGCCTATATTCACATTTTAGGACTACATCCAGTCTCTAATCCGCACAAACAGAACACTACACTTTGTTTCATAAACCTTGCCTTCAGTCTAATTTAAAAAGATGCCGAATAAAAACAATAACCTTTAAAGGTTATCTTGACTAAAGACTGCTACTTATGTTTAAACGATCAATAATATTTCAAATCTTGGCTTCCCTAGTATGCACTGCAATCGCCAAAGGCGAGATTATTCAAATCAATAATGATTCGGGGTCATTTGAGCTGAACTCATATGCAATGAATGACCTTTTCACCTCAACGTCACCATTTCTCTCATCAAGCGATTTGTCATCAGTGCATTCTATGCTATTAAATTGGGGGATTGATACGGATGGCAAAATCACAATTCTCCCCCTTCAAACTAGTGCGGGGCTTTCACTGCTTACACTAGTTGATGAGGAGTTTGGGATGGGTGATACTGGCGCTGACTCGTCCGTAGGAATTACAAGTACAGGCGCAAGTAGCCTTAAGATGTTTATTAACGATAGTGAACAAGATGATTGGACACTTATCGAATCGCCATTTTTCAGTTCACAGACACTTGGAGCTACCTTTATTTGGGGCAGCATTGGCAGTGGCGATGGTTTTGCTTGGGCTGGACTCGAAATGTGCGATGCCGTTTCATATACGATAAATGACCTCGGAGCAAATGCGCTCGACGAACAAGCATTTCAATTCATTAGCTGGGATGGTACTAATGGTTGGAATGTAATTGCAGAAAGTACTTTTAGCGCTAGTAATAGCAATGTGTTTACAGGGACTGTAATTCCTGCACCTCCAGTGGCTCTTCTGCTTGTAACTGGGACTATAGGCTTTCGACGGCGACGCTCTTAACCGCTCTCCGCTAGAATCCCTATATGTCAGACCTACATCTTACTACTCCTAAGAAGCCCCATATCATTGGATGGATTGGCACAATTCTTGTACGAATTGTTATTCCAATTTGGATTTTAATAGGTGCTACAGCGAAAGTGCTTGGAGCTACACCGAAATCATTGCCTCGCCCTGTACTTGATGGCGGTGTACTGATTGGTTTTACCGATCATTTTTTACTCCTAGCAATACTCGTTGCAATCGAATTTGCATTCGTTAGCGTAATGCTCTTTATACCGAGAATTGCACGAATTGCAGCGACAATGATTCTTGCCGTATTCTTAATTGTCTTGTCAGTTGATATGTTTGCATATGGAAACTATGAAAGCTGTGGCTGCTTTGGTGACCAATCAATGGCACCAACTACGATGTTTATAGTAGATCTTATCTTGCTCATTGGGATAGCTATTTTTAAACCTAGAAGATGCAGGATAGAATTAGGCAACGAAAAACGTGGGCTCGTCGGAGCAGCTTGCTTTGTTATAATCGCATCCCTCTTTACATTCAGCACAATTATGTATAGCGTTAAAGCTAGTAACAATGAATCCGATTTGGATTTGCCAAAATCATGGTTTCCCACAGACATTGTAAACTGGAATGGCAAGTCAATTGATGATATACAACTCTTCTCTTGGGTCAATGAATGGCCAAGTGATATTCGTGTGGGGAAACAGTATGTTATTTTCTATTCCACTACGTGCGACCACTGCGAAGCGCTACTCTATGCATTCTTTGAGTTCCCCAAGTTTCCAACCACAATAGTAGCGATCCCTCAATCGATTGAACCAGTTAATTACGAGAATAGTTTTGAAAACCCATGCTTTGATTGCGCAAAAACTGAGTTGTCAAATGGCCCTGATTGGATTATTGGAACGCCTCTAGTCATTGCAATAGAAAATGGCATCGTACAATGCGCAACAGAAAATGAAGACTACGAAGTACCAACCTGCCTCATCTGGTAAGCAAGAAAACAAAAAGAAAAAAGTATGGCACACTCTGAAAAACTCACACCAGTTCTTGAAAAAATTGATGCTAATCTGAACATTGCAATCGAACGACTTCAAGAACTCTTAAAAATTCCAAGCGTCAGCACTGACCCACAATACTCAAGTGAAGTACGACGATGTGCAGAATTCATCGTTGATGATTTAAAATCCATTGGTCTTCAGGCCACCCTTCACGATACTATTGGCCACCCAATGATTGTTGCTACTGATGACAGTGCTGGGCCGAACGCTCCACGCGTACTCTATTACGGACACTACGATGTGCAACCTCCAGAACCTCTTGAAGAATGGAATAGCCCGCCATTTGATGCCGCCGTAATTGAAGGCGAAAATGGAAAACGTATCGTTGCTCGAGGGGCTGCGGACGATAAAGGTCAACTAATGACATTTATCGAAGCAATTCGAGCTTGGAAAGAAACCCACGAATCACTTCCTGTACGAGTCGTCATTTTACTCGAAGGCGAAGAAGAAAGTGGAAGCAAAAGCCTAGTCCCTTTTCTTAATGAACACAAAAAAGAACTCCAAGCAGACACCTGCATCGTCTGCGACACAAGCATGTGGGATGTAAATACACCAGCAATAACTAGTAGATTACGTGGATTAGTCTACATCGAAGCAACTCTCCATGGTCCATCACATGATTTACACAGTGGCGGATACGGCGGCGCAGTGGTAAACCCTGCCAATGCATTAACAAAAATTCTGGGACAACTTCACGATGACTTAGGAGTCATTCAAGTACCTGGATTCTACAACGATGTAGAATCAGTAAGTGCAGAACAAATCGAACAGTGGAATTCTCTTGGCGATGCCGATGTATTAATACTGGAAAGCTCTGGAGCAAAAGCAACATTTGGAGAAAATGGCTACGGCACTTTAGAACGTTTATGGTCAAGGCCAACATGCGACATTAATGGGCTAAAAGCAGGATATCTTGGAGAAGGTGCAAAAACTGTTATTGGCGCGACTGCCACGGCAAAAATCAGCTGCCGTCTTGTTGCGAATCAGAAACCAAAAGAAATAGAAAAATCACTCCTCGCTTTTTTAGAAGAACGCACGCCTATTGGTTGCAATTGGACCTTCAAAAGTCATGGAACCTCCCCCGCAATCACAGTCCCAACTGAATCGAAATGGTTGTCTGCTGCAAGCGATGCACTGACAAACATATTCCCAAATCCAGCTGTTCTTATTGGCACCGGCGGATCAATTCCTGTTGTTGGTGAATTCCAACATATACTTGGAGTTGATGCGGTCATGGTAGGGTTTTCACTTGATGATGATTTGATTCATGCGCCAAATGAGAAATTTGAAGTTTCCTGCTTCCACCGAGGTATTAAATCGCAAGCAGCCATTTTAGAGGCATATGCATCTATTAATGATTAGTCTTTGCGCATTAATTACATCCACAACTCTTGTTTTTGCAAGCGACTTCACCATCACAGTGGATTCTCTAGGCATTGGCAATCGCTGGTCAAACCGAACAGCAACACCCCTTCAAATTTCAGTCAAATCAAGTAGCAGCACTCCTACTGCCGCTTGGATTCAGTGGGAAGTGCCAGATGCTAATGGGGATCTTGTTTTGTGGGGCAAGCAAATGACTCTTTCCCCAAATTCTTCGACATCTATTTGGCTTTATGCCCCACTTCAACCTTGGGCACATGATGATATTGAATGGAAAGTTTCATTACGAGGCTGGAATGGCACTACACCAACGGAGACCCTCTCTTCGACAAGTTTTTCTTCTAATTCAATTCGCGCAATGCACATTAAACCTGAACAAGGAATCATTGCAATTTTTGGGACAAAGCAACTTGGTTTAACTACATATCAATCACAAAAGATGGAGGTTAAGCAAGAAGCCATTCAACTCATTTCAGGACTCCAGAATAATGACCTTCCAGATTCATGGGTTGCTCTTGAGTCACTTGATTCTATAGTTTGGGCAGATGCAGCACCAGCTCTTTCTTTACGTCAAGAAGATGCACTTTTTGAATGGATTAAAAGAGGAGGGAACCTAGTTGTTTCACTTCCCGCTGTTGGCAACCCATGGAACATTGGCTCGCCTGATGCACCACTCGCCGATTTATTTAAGGGAGTCGAAATTTCATTTGAGCAAATGCCGCTTGGGTTCCTTGATCAAGTTGTAGGACGCAATAATGGCTGGCCCACAATGAAAGTGCCAATATATACTTTTAAATTTGATCACACCTTCTACCCTACTGTCCAGTTAAAGAACAAAAAAACAATTGGAGTACAAAAAAATGTTGGACATGGTTCCTTTACTTTACTTGGAATTGATGTGTCAAGCGGATTGCTTGCTTCTGTAGAACTGCCCGAAGCAGATTTGTTTTGGAATAACATATTTGGCAAACGCAGCGACGCTCCTTCTCAGCAAACGATTTCTACGCTTAAACTTGACGAACAGCTCTCCTCTGCTATTCCTACAAACACAATTGTTGAATTGGGAACACTCATCTCTCAAGAAATTGCAATGTCTACAACAGCTAGCGGACGGCTCGGCATTGTATTCATCATCATTATTTTGTATTGGTTAATCGCTGGACCTATTGGCTTTTATCTATTATTCAAAATGAGAAAACAAAGATGGTCTTGGATGGTTTTTACTGCTGTCGGATCACTTTTCACTCTCCTAACGCTTGCACTATCTAGAACAACTTCGTCTATAAAAACTCCAATACGACATATCTCTATTATTGACCATGTATATGGTGCACAAGGCCAACTTGCAAAAGGATGGTTCTCTCTCTACATGCCAAAATTTGGTTCAAGTCAAGTTCAACTGGATGGCGGAAGCAATAATTTATTATTGCCATGGTCAACGCCAAACAGTTCACTAACACCACTTTTTATTGATCAGAAAGAAGTGGTCGTTAATCTGGATTACATCCCAAATTCATTTGACCAACCGTCAAGAGCAACAACAGCAAACTTTTCTTATAACTGGCTTGGCGGAATTAACCTACCTTTCTACAGCTCACTAATTCGTGTTGTACCTAACAAAGAGCCAAAAGAAAACAGTGAGGCGAGCCTAACTGGTGAAGTAATCAATAATGCATCTAGCGCACTGTATGACGTTACTATTTTGTGGATAACAGACTTCAGAATGCCTTTTAAGAATCTTGGGCGATTCCAAAATGGCACACTAGCACCATGGGTCGATTACACAAAAAGCGGCCAACCCTTACGGCAAGCCTATATGTGGCGATTACCGCAATGGAATGCGGAAGAAATAATACGTTTCTCTCAATTAGACACTTCGATGGCAAATGATTTTACAAAAGCTCTCGAGGGCCGATATATACCAAAAATACCTGCAAATCAATTTATTCCAGAATCGACCTTCTTATCTAAAAAAGATTGGCGCAAAAAACTAGAAGAAATTTCATTGTACTCACATTTAATAACTCCAACGTACCAAAAAATGGCAGGCGAAGAGAAGAGCCCACCATCGTTTAGAACTATACGAAAAGGAGGCAGGTCATTTGATTTTGCGGAATGGTTTTCCAAGCCATGCATTATCGTAATGGGCTTTCTGCAAAATGCGCCAATCCCAGTTTCAATTTCAGTAGATGGCGAAAATGTCGCACCAAGCACAGGCGAAACCTTTGTACGATGGATATACCCACTTGGTGAATTGCAATGATTGAAACAATAAATCTCACTCGTAAATATGGAGACCTTGTAGCACTCGATAATTTGAATCTTCAAATCGAGAAAGGCGAGTGCTTTGGTTTTATAGGGCCAAACGGTGCCGGCAAAACGACGACCATAAAAATCCTATCGACTTTATTAAAGCCCTCATGGGGCGAAGCGCGAGTAAATGGAAAAGTAGTTGGATATCAAAATGCCGAGATCAGACCAATAATCGGATACGTCCCAGATTTTATGGGCTCTTACGACGATATGATTGTCAGAGAGTACCTAGATTTTTTTGCAACATGCTATGGACTGCATGGATCCAAACGAGTGCGCGCTGTTGGAGATGTCCTGGAACTCACAGAACTAAATTACAAAGCAAATTCACAAGTTTCTGATTTGAGCCGCGGAATGAGTCAACGGCTATCCATCGCTCGAGTACTACTACACGATCCAAAAATTTTGCTTCTAGATGAGCCTGCTTCAGGACTTGACCCAAGAGCTCGAATTGAAATTCGAGAACTTCTAAAAGAACTTCATAAGATGGGAAAGACCATTCTGATCAGTTCGCATATTTTGCATGAACTAGCGGAATTATGCACTAGTGTTGGCATTATTGAACAAGGCAAACTTCTCTTTTCTGGCAAAGTCAATGACATTCTCGCAAAAGCCCAAGTTGGCCAAGTCGTAAATATTGAAGTTACTGAACGTAGCGAAGATGCTGCTTCACTACTTAGAACAGTGGCTGGAATTTCAAAGGTAGATGTCATAAAAGAGAATGGGATAACCCGCATAGACATATCGATTGACACGCAATCTGACCTAAACAAATCTGAGCTACCAAATCGTCTTATTGCTGCAGGATTTCGAATTAGTTCAATGCAAACAGAGCAAGTGAACCTTGAAACGGCATTCATGCGATTAACTAAGGGACTCGTCAGCTAATAGCGCTCCAAAAACCGTTCTTAGGTACAATTAACATACGTATGTCACATTGCAAAGTAATTCTTTACGCAGACAGAACCATTCAAAAAGTGGAGGATATTGCCTCTCAACTTGAAGAAGGGCTATGCGATGTTGTTGATTTCGTTAAAAATGAAGATGAATGTAGCCTCGCAATTGCGATTGGTGGCGATGGGACGCTTATCAACCATGGACGTACATTGGCGAAACACAAGATCCCTCTCGTTGGAGTCAATAGTGGAAGACTAGGTTTCATTGCCAAATTCGATGCAGAGTCGTTAATAAGACACCGCAAAGTTATTTTCAGCCATGATCGAGCTAGCATGGAAGTTATTCTTCTTGAAGTAGGAGTCAATGACGCATCTCCAATCACAGCGATGAATGAGGCAATGGTCGCATCAGGCAACCCATTTAGAATTCTCGAACTCGGCCTATCTATCAACGACATTCCCGCTCCTACCTTACGAGGAGACGGGGTACTTGTTTCAACACCCATTGGTTCTACTGCGCACAATGTCTCTGTCGGAGGACCAATTGTTGACCCCTCAGCAAATGCTTTTGTCCTTACTCCTCTTGCAGCTCATTCACTTGCTGTACGCCCAATTGTTCTTGACGCGCACAATAAGGTAAGCATCGAAGTATTGCGGGCAAATAAAGGGACATCGCTAGTCGTCGATGGTCAAGTTCATTGCACCCTAAATATTGGAGATACTATTCGGGTACAACAATCCTCCCAATCTCTTTCCATAGTACTGAACCCTTCTGTAACTTATTGGAATACATTAGTAGACAAACTCCACTGGGCAGCTCACCCAGGATAAAAGACATCAATGGAACTCACATGATTGACATCAAATCTCTACGCGAAAACCCTGCACGTTTTATCGATGGCGCGAAAGCCAAAAATATTAATGTGGACATCACCGACCTCCTTCAACTAGATGAAAAGAAGCGGATTCTTACCAAGCAAAGAGAGGACCTTCGTGCTAAGCAAAAAAAGCTTTCAAAAGAAATTGGGCCTCAAATTGGCCAACTCAAAGGCAAACTGCAATCGGCAAAAAATGAAGATAAATTTATCATAGAGCAAGAACTGGTCAAACTTGAATCGATGCCCTCATCACTAAAAACGGAAATTCAAGAGATTGACCTCAGGCTGACTAACATTGAACCAACATGGAAAGATTTACTTTTGCATGTGCCCCAGCCACCAGATGAAGATGTTCCAAAAGGTAAATCTGCTGACGACAATGTCCAGCTACGTAGTTGGAGTCCGACTAATTTTAACTTAGACAAAACA
>Ga0163179_10000061_pt1 | contig 82387 bp, 53 predicted proteins | sample AtlANTMetagenome_FD_109643 | JGI IMG/M metagenome (GOLD analysis project Ga0163179, IMG submission 109643) | Marine eukaryotic phytoplankton communities from the Atlantic Ocean - Atlantic ANT 2 Metagenome | ecosystem: Environmental > Aquatic > Marine > Oceanic | place: North Atlantic Ocean...
ACGAGACCAAGCACCACCATCGTCTGAAGAAGGACCGCATAGACGGGAGTGCCCGCACGCGATTTCCTCGCCAGGAAGCGTAACCCCCGAAAATCCTCTCCCATCCGTTGGGCAACCCGGGAGCCTACCCAGGTCATGGCGCTGATCAATGACAGCAACCCCAAACTGATCAGAGCCGCCATGACGCGCCCCCCGGTCTCCCCAAAGACATGGGTTGCCGCCACCTGGGCCACCTCCACCTTTCCCGCCATCTCTTCCCTCGGAGTTGTCGTGAGGAAAGCCCCATTCAGCGCGAGATAGAGGATGGTTACCAGCATGGTTCCCGCAAGAAGAGCCCTCGGCACCGTCTTCCGGGGTTCACGAACCTCATCCGCAATGTAGGTCGCCGCATTCCACCCGGTGTAGGCATACATGACGAACACCAGAGCCACCGCGAACTCGGGGCTGAAGAGCATCTTGAAATCCCCTCGTCGCGGGAGAAAGCCGATCTCCTGCTTCTCTCCCAGCAGAAACGCGCACCCGATGAGAGACAGGATGATGCAGATCTTGAGAGTAGTGAAGATCGTCTGGAAGCGTGCACCCAGACTGATATCTCGCAGGTGAATCCCCGCTACCAGCAGGACCACCACTGTCGAAAGCACCACTTCCCACTTCGCCCCTTCGAGAGCCAGGGCCCCGCACATGTAGCTCCCGAATGCCATTGCTCCCAGGGCAACCGGTGCCGCAAAGCCCACCGTCACCGAGATCCATCCCGAGAGAAAGCCGACTGCTGGATGGTAGATTCGAGAGAGGATATGATACTCGCCGCCCGAACGGGGAAGGGCGGCCGCGAGCTCCCCGAAACAAACCGCCCCGCACAACGCGCAGATCCCTCCCAACGCCCACAGGGCCATCAGGACAAAGCCCGACTGAATTTCCACCAACTGGTAACCCAGCGTGGTGAACACTCCCGTTCCCACCATGTTCCCGACCACCACCGCAATGGCTGGCATCAGGGTCACCGGTCGCGATGCAGAGCACCCCTCCTCCGTCATGACTCCAAACTAATCCCAAGCGGGCTTCCCAAAAGATCAAACTGGCGATGAAGCATCTCTTTAGCCGCCTCAGCAGGCTTCCGGTGCCGCTCCACCATGCGGCGCGCACTTGTAAGACGGGGACAAAGGTGTTTAACTGCGACGCTCATGAGACTCCCCTCAGGCTCCCTGTTTTCTGCCATTGGCGTCCTCTTCCTCATTCTCGGACTGGGGCTTATGGCCCAGCGCAACAGCAACCAACCCCTCCCTCCCGGCGACGCGAGTGACCTCGTCATTCCTCCGCCGCTCAAGGACCTGAACAAGGACTACAAGGTCCGGCTGGTCTACTTCGTTCCCACCGACCGGGAGGTGAAACCTGGCTACCGGGAAAAATGCGAAGTCCTCATGCGGGTCGTAGCAGACGTCTACCGGAGGGAAATGAAGGCCAACCGACACCGGACCAGCGGCCTCGACTTCGAGTTCTCGGAGGATGGCCGACTCAAGGTTCATCTCGTCAAGGCGAAGCATCCCTCCGCCTTCTATACCGGAGAACCCTTTGATATCGACCGCCTCCTGAACACCCAGCAGCAGGAAATCTGGGAGACCACCGGCTATTCGCGGAACCGCCCCACCCTCGTATTCTCCGAGGCCGGGGCGGTCGCCGAGGCCAGGCCCATTCCCCATGTCTACTCCGGTCTCGCCTGCGTCTCGGGTGACATTTTCAGGGACGAGGTAACCGCCTCCACTATTGAGGAGCAGATCCGCTATTTCATGGACCAGACCCCGGTCCGCAAGGTCGCCGGCGAGGACGAACGTCCCCGCAACCGGGAATCCCAGACCAGCAATGGCGTCCTCATCCACGAACTGGGCCACATCTTCGGCATGCTGCACGACACCCGGGACCCCCGGAACATCATGATGCGGGGCTACGACCACCTCGGGCAGATGTTCGATCGCGAGACCGCTCCCGGCCGCCCGGTCCGATTCTCCGCCGCCCACGCCCGCATGGCCGCTGCCAGTCGCTTCTTCAGCGAGTCCTTCGACAAGACCGATTCCAAGGCCCCGGAAATTCACGAATTCAAGATCTCAAGAGCTCCCAAGGCCGGGGACAAGTCCGTGAAACTCGCTCTCAATATGAGCGACAACAAGGGTCTCGGCCCTCTGGTCATCCTCCAGCGGGGCGGCGGACAGATTGACGCTCTCGTGAAGGACCTCTCCCTGAAGAGTGCCCGCAAAAAGTCCGGGGTCCTGACGGTGAACTCCCCACGCCCTCTCGTGGCGGGCCAGCCTCTGATCTACATCATCAACCTCTTCGACGTGAACGGAAATCTCAGCCAGTCCGTGATCAACTCCCGGGTGGAAGAGTAAGCCAGGTAGGAACTCACCGGCTGGACGGAGTGCACCAGAGCTGCAGCTCAGCTCACCGCAGCATGACTAGGGCGCGGTAAACTCCACTCGAAGGAATCTGCGGGTCACGACCGGGTTTGCCGCCCCCGATTGACTCTCATAAGTGAGTGTTGCTGTCCCATCTCCGTTGTTGACTCGGGAGAGAAGAGAAATCTCTGCACCCGCCTCCGTCCAATTTTGAAGATCGGAGGACTGCATGAAGCGGTGGGAAACATCGTCGGCACCCTGATTAACCTGCAGGATCAGAGTCAGCCGTTCTTCACCCCCTGCCAAAAGCCGAAAGGGGCTGCCTCCCGGAACCAGGTCGGAAGTGCCCGTACAATACTCGAAAAAGGCTCCGTAACCGTCTCGGTCGAGGTCTTCATCCGGGCTGCCAGCAAATGATGCTTCGTCAGAATTACCGGGCGACCCTCCACGGAGCACGCTGCCTCTCCAGTTCTCGGCACTACCGTGATCGGGACCCGCGGTGGGATTCACAAGAACAATGCTGAAACCACCACCATCAGCCTCCGCTGGCCAGCGGGGCCCATCCTTGTAGGTAAATTCATGAATCGTGCTGTCATCAGCATCCTCCAGTTTGATCCGGTCGCCGCCATTACCCAGTCGCGAACCATTTTCGAAGGAATCAAATGGAATAAGAAAGCGCTCCCCGGGCTCCAGCGTGGTTCCTGCCGGAAAGGCGTAGTCAATACCCGCTGTGAAACGCACCCCGCTCAGATCGAGGGTCACGCTTTCGCTGATGTTCATGACCTCGACAAACTCTTCATCCGGGTTCGGGTCCGGGTGATACATAATCTCACTGATCACAAGATAGCGCTGCGCATCACTGGGATCCACCGGCGTATTGTATGTTGACAACACCAGATCAGCCCCATTCCGCAGGGTCAGCAGCTCTCCAAAATTTGAGAGATGGCCTGAGTAGGGTCCCACCACAAGACGCTCCTCATTGCCTTTGGGCGACACCTCCCTGTTGCGGAATGCCAGGGTGTCAGGGGAAAGATACAGCTCCCCACTCCGCTCAATCACGGTACCTGGTGCCAGAGTCATCTCCACTCCCCCAGTCACACTCCAGCCGGAAACATCAATCTCCGTATCCTCATGATTGGTCAGAACCACGTACTCCTCATCCTGGTTTCCGGAGGCTGGATTGTAATCGACTCCACTGATCCTGATATCAGGGTTGGTCGGTTCCCTGCCGGGAATCAGATTCCGATATGTTCCATACAGGACATTACGGCGGGAATTGAGGTAACTATTCACGGAAGAAACACTTCCGCTGAGTGGCGGACTCGCGGGCTCGATGATTCCTGCCGCCCGGGATTCCAGGATCCGCTGCCCCTGCGGGGTGCTGGCAGGTTGGAGCAAATCCTCCATCAGGGTCCGGAGGCGGCGCAGGTAGAGGCGCTGGGTGGTCGTCTCCTCGAACAGGACATCGTAGAGCACGTTCCACTGGTTGGCATTCTGTTTGGCGTGCTCCTGATCTCCAAAAAACGGATGGGGAAGATAGGTCCCCCCGTCGCCTGTCACCCCGAAAGTCCAATCCTTGTCCCATGGAAATAGCCGCCACCTCCCATCGCCGCGGCTGTCGATGTAGGCGTAGAAATTTTTTCGCACATCATCGGCATCCTGCGTAATCGAGCGGACCGCGAGGTAATTCAAGACCTGCGGCAGGTCCAGGTTATCAATGACAAACCGGCGCCGACCGAGAGAAGACCTCTGGTTGAGGCCCGCGACAAGGTTCCGGACAGTAGTCAGGTCCGATTTGTCCCCGGTCTTTTTTTCAATCCCGGTCACAGTATCATAGAACACCGGATTCAGGTTACTACGCTGCACGAACTTGTAGAGCTCGCTGTCTGGGTCATAGCCGTTGCGCTCGAGGAAGTCTCCATCAACCTGTTCGATAAAAACACCAATACGGTCAAATGATCCGTTCAGCTGCATGTACCACAGGGCCGAATTGCAACTAGCATTCCCTGCCATCTGGTAAGTCTCAAAGGCCAGCGTCTGCCTTACATAGGTGCTGTCGGACCCCCGGGCATTCATGTTGATTTCGCCAAGCGCAGGCATGTCCTCGCTGATGTAGAGACTGTCCCCCTTGTTAAAATTGAATTTCTGCGAACTGCCATTGGTCGCTCCACCACGCTTTCGAACAAAAATATTGTCGTAAAACCGCCCGTCGAAATAAACGGAGGCCCTCGTTCCGCTTCGGGAATTCGAAGCCGATTCGCTCCGGGTGAACCACTGCAGAATCGGCAGGTCCGAAGTCATTCGCGCATTTTGAACCACTGTCCCAAAATACTCAGGCGACTGGTTGTTGCCCGTCCGGTCGAGAAAGACAGGAGCCCGGCCGGCCTCCCCGGAGACATCGGTTGCCCGGACAAACCAGCGCACCATGTCGCCGGACCGGTATGCTGAAGCCGGAATCACTGCCGTGAACCGCCCCCCCTCCTCAGTCATCTCGAGGGTTGCTTCGTTCCCATAATCAACACGATAGATCAGTTCGACGGTCGAAACGTCAGCGAGGCGGGGCTCTACCATCGCGGTCACCACGATATCCTGGGTGGGGCGGGGATTATCCGGAGCATGAGTAACCTGCGAAACCATGGGACCCGGGGTGGTCGAGCCCGCGTTGGGAGCACCAGGACTGGCCTGCTCGAGATAGCCGACCGAAAGCGGACCATTTCCCCGGGAAGCAGCTTCCAGCACGACATCCACGAGAAAATCTGAACTGCCCAGAGAGCGGTTCAACCCGTGCACTGCCAGAATATTGAGACCGGTCTGAAGCTCTCCAGCAAATGCCGAGACATCAATAGTCTCCACATTCTCATCCTCATTGACACTGCTGCTGGCCACATCATCCCAGACTGGAAATCCGGGAGCGTTCCGATTGGCAATCTCGGTTCCGTTCAGATAGGCGACAAAGCCATCATCATATCTGATCGCCAAGGAGAGCGCAGAAACCGCAGCGACATCTGACACGTCAAACGGAATGCGGATCAGTGCGGATGAGCCTGTCCCTCTCATCTCCGATTCGATGTCAGTGGAAATATAGGGATCGTAGTCTGTTCCCGTGTCATAGCCTACACCCCTTCCCACGCCATCGACCCAACCGGGTCCCGCAACAAAGGTCCGGTTCAGCCAGGAATTCCCGAGATCCCCGTCCTCCGGAATGAAGACCTGTGCATTCGAGGCAGCCAGGAGGTCCCTCACTTCTCCACCGCTCTGAAAGGATCCATAGGCAATATCGTTGAACTGCGGTGGAAAAAGGGGCTCCAGTGCGCTGACCACCGTAGCTCCATCATCAGCCACAAGGGCCAGGTATTCACCACCAGCACTCAGACGGAAGCTCGTATGGAGGGACCCACCGGCGTCGACGTAGTCTTCGGTTTCCTGCCCACTGGCAAAAACCACCAGATAGCCATTCTCCGCAAGGGTCACCTCTGGAAAACGCCACTTCCTCAGGTCTTCCTCATCGTCAGTTAGATACCAGCCCGACAGCTCGACTGCACCGGGACCGGCATTGAACAACTCGATCCAGTCTGAGGAATTTCCATCCCCGTCCACGAGCGACTGACCGTTGCTGGCCATGATTTCGTTGATGCGAACCCCGGTGTTCGGGAAAGCGTTCCCGACGCGGGCAGACAAATTAATGATCCTCACAGGGTCAACCGGATCATTGGTGGTCACGACAAGCTGGGCCTCGAACTGCCCATTCCTGCCCGCGGGATCGAAGCTCACCACAAACTCGCCCTCTGTCAGCGGCGCCAGGGATGCCGGAGACGAAACTACGCTGAAGCGATCAGCATCATTACCAATGACAGCCAACCCGCTGAAATGCAGTGTCTGGCCGCCCCCTTGATTTGAAATTGAAAAGGCCGCCAGCTCCGGACCGGCTGCCTCTGGCAGGGTTCCGAAATCGAGCATTCCTCCCCCAACGAGTTGCGGGTCATGGAGAAACCCACTTAAACTGACGCTGGAAACAGGATCGGCACTGTCATTGCTGACGATCCTGAGTTCAGCTGCCATGGTCCCCGCAAGGCCGGTCGGATTAAAGCTGATCTGGATCAGGTCCGTCGCCCCTGGCTGGATACTGGCAGGCACCGAAACGATCGAGAATGCGGTCGCCTGCGGGCCTGAGAAAGAGACTTCTCCCAGCTCAAGACTTTCTCCCGAACCGAGATTCCCAACGGGAATATCAATGGTCTGAACTGACCCATCGAGCTCCAGGCTCACACTCCCGGGCAGGTCGATCCGGGCATCCACCGCTGCCCCGCTCACCTCGAATGCAATCTCGCCAAGCCCAACACGATCGCCCCCGGCAGGAGGGCCGTTTCCCCCGTTGGAGTAGAAATTGTCGAGACACGAAACCTCAACATAACGGGCGATCACCGTTTGAGAGAAAGCGAAGCTCTGGCGCACCTCGTCATCAATAACCAGCTCAAACGCCGGGCTGTAGGCAATGGAATCCGAAAACCCTGACGCTCCGTCCGCAGCCGTGGCAAATCGCAAACGGATCTCACTCACACCATTGGCATTGGACATCGAGTAGCCCCAGGCACTCACCTCCGAAAGCGCAACATCACTGCCAAGATCGAAAACGAGAGCTGGTGTTCCAGCAACGTCGAGGTAGTCCGATGGAAACCCTCCCGGAGCCCCGGTGACCCAGCGGGAAGACGATCCGCCTCCAAGCTGACCGTGGGGCTCATCCTCGTCAAAACCCAAGCCGGGACCTTGAATCAGGTTCGACACGGTCCACAAATCCCCGTTCGTGGAAGTCGAAACCGAGGAGACCGGATAGAATTCCGCGCCCCATGCGGTGGGGAAAAGGGGTAGACATGCCCAGACAAGGGCTGGGAAAAAAAATCGAACAAGTCTCATGGGGCTGGGGGGGGGATCGCCAAGGTGGATTCCCAAGCAGGAAGCCAAGGCAAGAAGCTCACTCCTTTCCCGCTATTCCGCAAGCCCACTTTCCCTACCGGGTCAATACGCGGACATCGTCGACATAAAAGCCCGCAAACTCCACGTCATCGACAAAATCGTCCGTTTCCAGCCGGAACTCAATCTTGATTTCCTGTCCGAGGGCCACAGCCGGCAGACTGTAGCGAACCTCCTGCCAGCTGTCGGAGAGTCCCGTGACCTCCTCCACGACCGTTCCTATCCTCGAGTCATCGGCTGCGCTCAGAACATAGATATGCCCAAAATCGAAATCCTGCTCAATGTCTATGAACTGCGAGAATACAAGGGTCGCCTCGGACGCACCCGTGAGATCAATCGAGGGAGATCGCAACCAGGCATTGGCCTCGTTCTCATACTTGCCAATCAGGTTCGTGCCATAACAGTTCGGGAGCGTGTTTGCCTCGGCAGGCCCCAGGTTTGCATTCGCCGGGGACCCAAGTTCCCAGTTTGTCCCGTTCACTCCGTCGTTGCCGGTCGTCCAACCGGGAGCCCCCCCGTCGAAGCTTTCAGCGTAGGCCTCTGTCGGAGGCGTCGGATAGCCCTCCACGACAAACAGGCGGAACGGATCCGCGGGACGGTTGATCACCAGCGTGTTAGTCGGCGGGGTTGCCTCAATTCCCTCGCCCCCTCCCAGAAGCGGCCAATTGACCGGAGGGGCGCTGGCAGGATCTGTCTCTGTCCGGATATTGTAGAGCTGACCAGGTTCACTTGCCCACGAAAGGACGAGCGTTTCATTCTCGCCCGCTTCCACTGAAAACGGAATCCGGGGCGTCTCACAGCTCGTGATCTCAAACGCGACCTCTCCAATTCCAACCCGGTCCCCACCGGGAATCTCTCCTCCACTCCCGTCGCCGGGTGCGACAAAGTGATTGTCCACGCAGGTCAACTCCACGTAACGCGCAACGACCTCCTGCCCGAACAGGAAGCTGAACCGGGAGGTATTATCTTCGTTCGGGAGCAGGCCTGAGTCGATTCCTCCGTATATCGGATTGAACCCAATCGAGGTTCCAAACCCGGCAGGGCCATCCCCCTCCGTCGCAAACCTCAGGCTGAACTCACTCAGCCCGTTGGAATTGGATGCCGAATACCCCCACACACTGATTTCGCACAGTGGTACATTCTGACCCAGATCGAAGATCAGGACAGGCTGGCCGGTCGTCTCAATGTAATCGCAGGGGAACCCGCAGGCCGCGGTTACCCAGTTGCCGTTTGCTCCATCCGAGGTCTTGCTATGAGGTTGTGCGGCGTCAAACCCCTGACCGGGTCCCTGGATCAGATTTGAGACCGGCCAGAGATCATTCGCAGCAGTCGAGGATTCCACGCTGGTGATGGGATAAAACTGGGCTGTATCACCCAGCGCAACCGCAGTGATCAGAACCTCCGCAGTAGGACTGTCCGGATCATTGCTCGACACCTCGAGGGTTGCTGCGACCGGACCGTTCAACCCTGCAGGATTGAATTCCACCTCGATGAATGCACTGCTTAACGACGGTATTGAAGCCGGTATCGCAAGCACAGTAAAAGCCTCTTTCTCCGGCCCGGAAAACACCGCATCCGTGAGAACAAGGGCGCTGCCCCCGCCATTTTCGATCAACACCTCGAAGGTCTCCGATAAGGGGACGCGACCCCGGTCGATCGGACCAGGAACAATAATATCCTGCTCGGTGGGGGGAACGGTTCCAGTGAGGAGGACCTCCTTGACGGGAACAACCGGATCATTACTGGAGATCTGCATGATCGCGGATACTGGTCCAACCAGTCCCACTGGATCAAACTGCACTTCGATAACATCCGAGCCGAGGCTGGCCAGATTGGACGGAAAAGAGGCGGCATCAAAAGCAGCTGCATTAGGGCCGATGAAAAAGATATCGGAGATTACAAGTGCGGCACCTCCAGTATTCCCAACCGGCAAATCGTAGACATCGCGGGACGTCGTCAGTGCCAGTTCGATCTCTCCACCTATCGAGATCTGAGGATCAGGAGCGAACTCCACGTCCTCGAATGCCACTTCACCCAACCCTACCCGGTCCCCTCCGGCAGGACCGTCAGGTCCTCCCGATCCCCCGTTGGTGATATGGCTCGACTCAGCAGTCAACTCCACATAGCGGGCGGTCACGACCTGATCGAAAGGGAAGCTCTGCCGCGTCGTATCATCAATCGTCGCAGCGAATGAAGGGTTGTAGGTAATGGAGCTTCCAAGACCTGCTTCTCCCTCGGCCTCCGTCCCGAAACGCAAGGAAAAGTCCTTGGCGCCGTTTGCATTGCCGGTCGAATAGCCCCAGATGCTGATCTCGGAGAGCGTGACATCCGCGCCGAGATCAAAAACCAACACCGGCTCGCCGGCGACTTGGATAAAGTCAGACGGAAATCCGCCCGGGGCACCTGTCACCCAGTTCCCCGTTGAACCAGCGGAAATCTTACTATGGGGCTCATTGGCATCGATGCCCACTCCCGGGCCCTGGATCAGGTTGGAAACCGGCCAAAGGTCACCCACGGTAGTGGTCGTCACCGACGAAATCGGGTGGAATTCCGCACCTTGAAGCGAGAACGAAAACCCGAATATTAGCGGAAGAAGGCGAAGAAAATACGAGGTGTTCATGAATACTGTGCGATGGCCGATGTTATGAGGATGGTGAACAAACACGAACGCCCACCCTGGTATTGAACCGAGGTGGGCGCTCTCAAAAGATTGTCAGGGCTTGGGTTAACACCGTCGACGGCGCAGGACCAGGCCGGTGAGGGCAACAAGCCCCAGCACCGAGGTGGATGGCTCCGGAATGCCGAAAGCGACTTCTCCGAGGCCCACCCGGTCTCCCCCGGCCGGCCCGTCAGGACCTCCCGCACCCCCGCCGCTGATGTGGGTGGAATTGATGGTCATCTCCACATAACGCGCACTCACTCTTTCGAAATCATTTGTCTGCATCTGGGTATCATTGATTGACATCGAGAATGACGGGTTCGCGGCAATTGATGTGCCGAATCCACCAAGTCCGTCCCCGTCCGTGGCAAAGCGAAGACTGAAGTCCTTGGCGCCATTGGCGTTTGAAACGGAATATCCCCACGTATGGACCTGACTTATCGCCGTATCGGCACCCAGGTCGAAGGTCAGCACCGGTGCCCCGGCAACTTCGATGAAGTCAGAGGGAAAACCTCCCGGGGCTCCAGTCACCCAGTTCCCCGCTGATCCCCCGGACGTCTTATCAAAAGGATGCTCGTTCTGAATTCCCACTCCCGGACCCTGGATCAAATTCGAGACCGGCCAGAGATCACCAGTTGTCGACGTAGTGACGCCTACCGGAGTGATGATGACCGTGCTTCCTTCCACAAAAGCGACGGAAGCTGCCAATAAAACCAGTGAGAGAAGGGAGTTTTTCATATTTCGGCTAGGCTGCATGCAGCAATCCTTATGCCAAATCCTTCAAGCGCAAGGAGAGAATGCCCTAATCTTTGTGAACATCCGGTTCCCGGAGAAAAGCACGGACAGGCCCGCCATTGGTGGCGATCACCACATCGGACAACCCATCCCCGTTGAGATCAACAACGCCCACATCTGTGGCATCCCCGGGAACGGAGATCCCACTTCGCGCCGGACCGATCGGCACAAATCCTCCTGTCCCATCCCCGCGCAGGAGAAGGCTCAAGCCCCCGGCCATCCGACCGGTCTCCCGCTGCGGACCAAAAAAGTTCTGGGCCACGAGGAGGTCCAGGCTCCCGTCTCCATCCACTTCCAGAAAAGCCAGCCCGAACCCCGGTGAGGCCTGGGCAATTCTGGGAAGGGGCTGAAACTGGAAGGCTCCACCCTCGTTCAGCAGAATCCCGCTCTCCAACGTGTTTGCCTCGAGACGGAGGCAATTGCCGGTAACGGACTCCGGATAGATTTCCTTCAGGCTGGCACTCGCAAAAGCGTGAAAGGTCGAAAACTTCTCGCCCAGGTGCGGCATCGCACTGGTGGAACAGCTTTTCCCTCTCACAGGGAGCCAGCCACCATCCTCCGACCTCTTCGCCTCGACCACGTTCTTTTTGCCGGTTGCCGAAAAGTCTGCATGAAAAACAACCTGCGGCTTCTTGGCGCTTGGCTGATACTTGGTATTCAACCCAAAGTTGCTCACTGCGAAATCCAGGTCCCCATCGGCATCAACGTCTCCTGCCGCAATTCCGTTCCACCAGCCGAGCAACTTACCCAAGCCGCGCTCGCCTGTCGCATCCCTGAGGGCCCCCTCCACGTTTATGAAACAGCGTATCGCCCCATACTCCGTCGTCGTCATCAGGTCCGGCCAGCTGTCGCCGTCGACATCAGCCCAGATCGCATCCGTCACCATTCCGATCTCGAGGGGTGAATCGTCAACCGAGAACCTTCCTCCCTCGTTCTTCAGCAGATAGCTCTTTGGCGAGGTTGGATACAACCCCGGGACTACCCGCGACCCCACAAAAAGGTCAAGGTCCCCGTCGCGGTCAAAATCACCAACCGCGACCGGTCCGGCGCTTTCGCGCACGTCCGGCAGGGCTCCGACAGCCTTGACGAACCTCGCTTCCCCATTCTCTGCTCCCTCGTTGAGGTAGAGGCGATCCCTGTAGCTTTCGTCTCCGAGCGGCGCCTCGACTCCGCCACTGGCCACAAAGAGGTCCAGGTCACCATCTCCATCCACATCCAGGAATGCACACCCCATGTCTTCGCTCTCCCTGTCTTGCGTGAAAACAGTTTCCCTCTCGACCCCGATGAACTCCCCGTTCCGGTTCAGAAAGAGCTGGCCTGCCTGGCCGGCACCCCCGCCCAGGTAAAAATCTGCACTGCCGTCACCATCGACATCTCCCCAGGCAAAGGAAGGCCCGAGCTGAGACAGTTTGTTCGGGAGGAGTGGCTGCACCGCAAAATCATCGTAGGGCCGCTCCTTGTGTACGGCTTCAACCAGAACATCGCTCGCCATGAACAACGGAGCTGGTTCCACCTCCCCTGGATCCTGCGTGGTCACCTTCCCGGGCTCGGTGATCGTGTAAAGGCGATCCGGTTCCAGGTCCGCGAAGCTTTGCCGTGCTCCGCTTGGCCAGCGCACCACCAGTTCATCAATTCGCTCTGCCAAACCCAGACCGATCGAAATCGCGCCGGGATCATCCGCTGACATGTAGCCTCCGCCCCCGTTGTGGTAGCGCACGTGCTTTCCACCCGGGGTAACAAGCTCGACCCGCGCCCCTATTCCCGACCTGTTGCTGCTTGTCCCCCGCAGTCGAACAACAATCCGCCGGTGCTCAGCGGAGGAGTTCCGGTAGACCCCCGGCGCCCCCCCGAAATTATTCACGATGAGATCAAGGTCTCCATCTCCGTCGAGATCTCCGAGACCGGCTCCAAAACTGATCGCCAGCTCCCCGATGCCCCACTGCTTGCCATCCTCCATGAATGCATAATCCCCCATGTTCCGGAATACGAGGTTCTCCTCCGGCAGCCGGGCCGCTTCGCGCCATGCGCTCGGGTCGCTTGCTCTGCCGTTCTTGGACAGCTCTGCTGCAAAATCACTGTTCAGGTAGTCAAACGGAAAGCCGTTTGTCGCGAAAACATCTTCTCTTCCATCCTCATCAAGGTCAGCGATCTTGATGGACCACGTCCAGTTGGAACTCGCCAATCCACTGAGGTGCGCAATCTCCATGAAGCGCTTCGTTCCGGTATTGAGATACACCGCGTTACGCATGAACTGCCGAGGCTCGGCGGTGTCGAGGAACCAAGCCACCGCATCCATCGAGCCCATGGAAACCTTCTCCCGGTAATGTGTGGTCGCGGACATGTCCGCCGCTACCAGGTCGAGACGCCCGTCATTGTTGAGGTCTCCCGTCGCAGAGCCCATCGTGAACCAAGGCGTATGCGGAAGGGCTTCTCCCAGGACATTCTCAAAGGTCCCGTCGCCCTGATTGCGATAAAACTTGTCCGGGTCGGTAAAGTCGTTCGAAACGTAAAGGTCAGGATAGCCATCCGCATCGTAATCCCACCAAGTCACGTCCAGCCCGTGGTCCGGACCATCGATCCCCGACTCCTTGCTCACGTCCTTGAATTTCAGTTCACCAGTCTCGGCGAGCATGTTGCGGAAGAGGTGATCAAACTGGCCCGCCTTGGTGAATTTCTGCTCTCCACCCGGCAGGTTGATGATACTCACCAACTCCTCATACTCCTTCTTCACCGTGTAGCTGCCGGGCCCGCCTTCATATTCGATCTTGGGATTACCGATTGGCTCCCGTCGGTTGGTCACGAGATAGGCATCGAGGTCGCCGTCGAGGTCGTAGTCCGCGAAGGCCATCTTCACGTTTGCTCCCATGAAGTGGAGACCGGTGTCCCGGGCCTGCTCGACAAACGTTCCATTGCCCCGGTTGACAAACAAGTAGTTCTCAGAGGAGTACGCACAGACATAGAGGTCCAGGTGCCCGTCGTTGTTGACATCCGCAAAGCTCGCTCCCGTACACCAGGACCCTGCCGTTTTCACCCCCGCCTTCGCCGTCACATCACGAAACCGAAAGTTCCCGAGGTTCCTGTAGAGCCTTCCTCCCCCATGGGGCCGCGTGAGAAAGACATCGCAACGCCCGTCACCGTCGAAGTCACCCAGCGCCACCCCTCCCCCGGTGAAACCGGTTTTTTGCAGAAGCTCCTGGTACTCATTATCCGGTGCCCAGAGGTGCAGGAACTCCAGTCCGGTTGCGCTCGAATCGAGCTTCTCAAAAAGAGTCTCGCCTGACGCACTTCCGGAGCGAACAAGCACCTCTTCTTCAAGCGCTCCCCCTGGAGTCGCCAACTTTTCCTCCGAAACTGTCTGTTGCTCCTCTCCTCCGCAACCCACCAGAAAACAACAGGCGATGGGGAAAACAAAGAGGCGCCACATGGTCAAAAAACGATCTGGCGCACGTTAGGACTTCCCCAAACGACCGCCACAAGAAAAATCCTCAATCCGGAAGAACAAGGCTGGCTCGTACTCGCAGATAGCGAAGACCGGCATCCGGCCGCCCCAGCCTCCATCGCTCCTTTGGAACATCTTCCGGGCTGACCGACCGCGGCCCCTCCAACCGCTCCTCATCCAGCGGCATCCACTCCAGGAGGTTTTCCGAGACCTCTATCTCGATCTGAGCATCCTCGGCAGAGCTGTCCCGGGGAAAGATGACCTCCAGAAACCCTCCCCTGCTCATCTGCACCACCAGCCCATGCTTCTGGTCGGTTGAGTCCTGATCCGATGTTCCATAGGCATACTCAAGCAGAGCACTACGGCCATCCCGGTCCTCGTCCGCCCCGGCATCCCCCCTGAAGGACTTCCGCACCGCAGCACCAGGTGATCCACCGATACTCCCGCTCCGTCGCCAGTGCGCGGGGTCTTCGGGATCAGGAAAACTCCCGGGGTCTCGCAGGACCAGGCTGAAGCCCCCCCCGTCCGCCGCTTCGGCCCACGGATATCTGTCATTATAGCGAAAACTGACAATCACGCGGCCATCTGCACCTGTCAGCGTGAGCCGTTCCCCGGCATTCTCGAGGCGCGTTGCCTCTTCAAATTCGCCCGCGACCGGAATCTCCGCACCGTGGACAGCCTCAAACGCATCCTGGCGGGCAACCACCACGACTTCGTCTCCAGCACCGAGCTGCATCCCCGCTGGAAAAGAAAAGCGAATCCCGTCCGCGAAGGAAACCCCCGTAAGGTCGACGACCCCTTCCGAGTTGTTCACTATCTCGACAAACTCAGCCTCCGCGTGCGGAGAAGCGGGATGATACATGATCTCGGAGATCACGAGATTGCCCTTACTGGCAGGCACCCCTGTTACGAATGTTCTCACTCCCAGCGCCGACCATTCGCCCCCATCCAGAATCCTCGCCTTCACCTGCACGGATCTCCCCAGTGAAATCCCACCATCGTAGCGAAGAGCACCCTCTGAGACACTTTCATCAGGGAGCCGGGGGTCGGTCCCGTCGAGAGTATAGAAGATGGTCCCCGATCCGTCCCCCCGCGAAGAGCGCAGGGTGAAGAAGTGGCCTGGCCCCACGATTCCTCCGCCTGAGCTGAATTCAGGAGGACCAAAAAACCGGCTGTCGATCCAATCAGCCCGGGTTTGCAGAAACGATTTCATTCCCTCCACCCGATTGCGCCACGAAGTCCGGGACAGCCCCTGCTGCTCGACCAGCCTTAATGGCAGCATCTCCACCTGGCGATCAATGATTGTCATCATGTTTTCGTCTGAAAGCACATCCTCCCGCAGCTCATACCAGCGGTCGATGTGCTCGACCCGGTAGTCAGGATCCTCAAACAGGCGAGGATACCAGAGACGGTCCGAGCGGAAGAAGAGCGTGGACCTCGGACTGTTTCCATAGGCTCCGTTGTTGAAATCCCACATCGGACCCATGTGCAGCTTGCGCGACCCGGACGACACCCAGGGAAACATGCTCAGGAGCATTCCATCGCCCTGTTTCGCGAGGTTGAGCAGATGAAAGTAGTCAATGAAATCCCTGGTGTTCAGGTAACGCCGATAACCCCTGTTCGGGTCTCTCCATCGCCGATCATCATAGAGCGCATTCTCAAAGCGCCGAAACCAGCTCTCTATCGTATCCCGCTGACGGGGTAGAATCCGGTAACCGTTCGGGTCTTCAAAGTTGATGAAGGCATTATACTGGCGCGGGATATCGTCCCCTCTCCCGGCCGTATTCGGAGGAGTCTCCTGATTCCTGTTGGGGCCTGCGGTATGAAAAAACTGGGGTGAATTCGCACCGTTCTCCGTCGGGTAGCCGCTCGCGGGCTCAGGGTCCATCCGGTTGATACCCAGCAACCAGCCCCCGGACGAGCCATCTTCACTCAGCCTGTCAAAATCGATGCGATCTCCTCCCCGGGTCACTTTCTCGGCGAGGGCATAAATGCCACGACGATCCGCCAATCTCAGGGGGCCGCCGTTCTCATTGACGAAGACATCTACGAAACGGAACCGTGGGCCATAGCGGCCGGTGCCCCGGCTCAGCTCCCAGATAAACGTGTTGTAGAGCATGGTCCGGTCGTAATTTGGATGGGGATAATAGAGAATCCAGTCCGAGTCCTCCGGCAAACCCAGCAGGTCAACCTTCCGGTCCACATCCGCGCTCTGCTTCCAGGTCTCGAAACTGTAGGGCTTCGGAGTCCATGTTGACGAAAAGGCACCTCGAACCCGGATTCCGATCCGGGAATCCGAGTCCGGGGCTGCGAGAATCGAGGCCTTCCCGGTCCCGGAATCGAGGGCAATCACACCAAGATAGGCCGGCTGCCGCGCCGATTGCACGAGTCCACCCCCCGTCTGCGTGTTGGTGGACCAGCCCTTGTTGGGAATCGCTCCTGCTCCAAAGTTTTCCACGATCACGATGGGGAGTCCTGATTCGTAATCTGCGAGGTCGGGCGCGAGTTGAACAAAACTTTCAGTGGCAACGGCAGGTTGGTATCCCGCGCGTAGGGTGGCAGCACGAACCTGTATCGTTCCGGAGATAGGCACGGGGTGCCTGTAGGAGTTTCCATTTTCCTCACCCGGCAGGGTTCCGTCCGTGGTGTAGACAATGCGGGCGTCCGGGGTGGGCGTGGACAAACGCAGGGTGAATGGCTCAACGAACGTTCCCCCGTTGCGGGAAAACTCGGGTTTCTCAGGAGCAGGCTCCGCAACCACCACCCCCGCTCCAAGAATCGCGGTCAGGCTCAGGCACTTGTGAAACCGTCCTCCCATGCACGTTACGCTGGTGAACATACTGTCTGCCGGTTCCCGCGCAATGCGATTACTGATCAGCTTTCCAGCCGAAGCCACAGTCACCCTCGCCGTGGGCCGGAATTCCCTCTCCGAACGCCCACCAGTCAAAGGTGGAGCCAATGGCCGGATTTGAACCGGCGACCTGATCATTACGAATGACCTGCTCTACCCCTGAGCTACATTGGCTTTAGCTGTCACGATCGGCACACGGCGGTCTCCAATCGTCCGACGGGGCCTCTCAGACAACCTCGAAGTGGTCTGAAAGGTCCTGCAGTTGCCTCGGCCGGAGCCAGCAAATGCGCCGCGGGTTTAGCCTCCCTTTCCCCGGCCCGCAAGACCTATCATCACCCTCGCGATGAAACGATTCGTCCTCCCGCCTGGACACCGGGAGGACTCTGGCGGACCGATTCGCTGACCCTAAGAGGAAGGCACTGTCACCATCACGTCATCGATAAACCAACCCGGGGAATCGAGCACGTTGTCACCATCGCTGATAAAGAGGAACTCAAGTACGACCTCTCTGCCCACCGCATTTTCCGGAAACTCAAACGACTGCACCTGCCACTCCAGGAGGTCGAGTCCGTTGATGCTCGGGGGCGTCAGCACGGCCAGCTCCTCAAGACTGGTGGCGTCAAGAACCCGGACCGATCCCCCGTCCAGGTCGTCAAAGGGGTCGATTTCCACCCACTGCTGGAAACTGAGGGTCGCTCGGGCATCTCCAGTGAGATCGATCACCGGGCTCCTCAGCCAACTGGCAGAGTTCACCCCGTAGTTCGAATCGAGATTTGTTCCAAAGCATGCGGAACCGCTGAAAGCCGATGGAGGCCCAACCAGCGGAGCTCCACGCCCCCAGAGGGTGTTCTGCTCCACGTCTACGGAATCGAATCCTGCATTCCATCCGGCGCCTCCGTCTTCGAAGTCATCCATGAATACAGTGCGTGGGGGCAATGGAAGCTCCTCAAAGCGGTAAAACCGGGCCGTATCAGCGGGCCGGGCAATAACATGCTGGTTGCGCGGTGCGCTGTGGGGAATCTGAAACACACCATCCACCTCAACAGAGCCCGGCACGTTGACCGACTCCCACTGGGAGAGGTCTGCATCGAGACTCGCACTGCTCCAGAGGACGTAGTAAGAGCCGGGATTGCTGTTCCAGCTGATCTGGAGATTCCCCCCGGAAACCCCGACGCTCAGCTGCGGGGAAGACTTCTCCGCGACCCGGCCCATCACCGCGTCAAAGCTCGTTCCGACCCGGATTTCGTCCACATATCCGACCTGGGTATCGCTGAAGTTGAGAACGTCCAGTGACTGCTGGGTGGCCAGGTCAAAGTCAAAGGTGTCCATGACCATCGCATCATCCTCCTCAGGTTCGGTGGTGATATCATTGATGATGAAGGCATAGATCTCGTCCGGAGTGCCCTCCGGGTTCCAGTTCACCTTCAAAGCCAGCAGGAAGACGTCGCTCCCGGCCGGACCGTTAAAGGTCGGCGTGGGTTCGGCAGCCAGCCTCGAGGCAGCCGTCGAGTTCTCATAGACCGCGGTCCGGATATTCCTGCTCTGTCCCCCGGTGGCGACAATCCCGAAACCAACCCCGTGCCCCGGGCTTTCCAAACCCTGGTTGTCATCGCTGACCATCTTCTCGGAGTGCAGGCCAATCCCGAAATCCGGCCCACTGAACCCAAAATCCTGAAAAAGAAAACTCATCCACATCGTCGAATTGTCAGCAGTCAAACCAGTCGTTGCCGCAGGGTCGATCGGAGCGCTCGCCGCAACCTGACCAACCCGAAGACGCCGCTCATAAGCATTACCCGCAACCGGCAACTCGTTGCCTGCATCATCAATAAAGCTGACTCCCTCATCAGCGATGTCCCCCTCATTGTTCGGAGCTGTGCCATTGGGCGTCCCGTTCCCGCCGGCATCCCGGTGGGACCAGGCTCCCAGCCCCAGACCTGTGTCGTAGGGTTGGGAAGAATCACCAAAAAACCGTCCATCATTCGCTTCCGTTGTGGGCATGTAGCCAAACGGCTCATAAATGAACAATTCAGCCAGAACCGGGGTGGTCATGACCGTGGCGGCTGCACAGGCCTTGAGGACAGAGTTCGTCATGGATTTTGCGGGTGGATTCTTGCTGATGGCGCTCTCACCTGAAGAGGCTCCTCCTAACAGGCTCCCTTCCTCATGGTCAAGCGGGACTCCTGAAAGAAACAGACAACCCAAGGGTTCATCTCCCATCTGCCGGTCCCATGCGGAAATTTCGGCAGAATAGTATCACTCTCCATTTGCCCCCTGAGCAAGGGCCAACCGGGCAGAAGAGTTGCCGGCGGGCACGGCGGGAAGCCTAGCTCCCCGTCGGCAGGTGGTCGATAATCGCCCGAACGAGTCCGGGAATCGTGCTCTCCTCAGCCTCGATTTCCGGTTCGCGCCCCTCTGCCTGCAATTTACCGCTGGTCACGGGTCCGATACTCGCAGCCTTGCACCCCTCCGGCCAGGGCAACCCCAGGGCAAAGAAATTCTCTACCGTAGACCCGCTCGTGAAGGTGATCACATCCGCTCCTTCCTCGGACAGCCGGGCAACCGCCCCGGTTGGATCCCCTTCTTCCGGGACAGTCCGGTAGGCAATGCACCGATCGACAATCGCTCCCTGCTTCATCAATTCCTCGTAGACAATGTCCCTCGTGTCCTCTGCCTTCACCCAGAGCACGGTCTGACTCTCGATGTGCTCCTTGCTGAAGGCTTCCACAAGCCCCTCCGCCACGAACTTCTCAGGAAGAAGATCAGTCGCGAAACGATACTCCGCGATTTTCTTTGCCGTGCTGGGACCAATCGCAGCAATCCTCGGCTTACCAAAACTCCGCGCGTCCTCATAGGCCGCAAAGAACGCCTCGAAGAATCGTTCCACGCCGTTCGGACTGGTGAACACCACCCAGTCGTAGGTGTGCACATCAGCAACCAGTCGTGAGAACCCTGTGCGGTCTTTCGGCTGTTCAATGCGAATGGTGGGCAACTCCACCACATCGGCCCCCAGTTCCCGCAAACGGAGACTCAGCTCCCCGGCCTGTTCCCGGGTCCGGGTGACCACCACCCGCTGCCCGAACAATGGCCGCGATTCAAACCAGTTGATCTTCTCCCTCTCCTTCACCACGTCGCCGAGGACGGCCACTGCCGGGGACTTGAACTGTGCCTTCTCCGCGATATCGGCCATGGTGGCAAGAGTCCCTACAATCGTGCGCTGCCGGCCCGTGCTTGCCCACCGCGTCAGGGCCATCGGCGTATCCGGGTCAGCCCCGTTCTTAATCAAGGTCGACGTGATTTCACCGAGACGTGAGATTCCCATCAGGAAGACCCGCGTCCCGTCAGCCAGGGCAAGCTTGGCATAATCAAGACTGGTCTCCTCCTTGGCAGGGTCTTCGTGTCCTGTGAAGATGGTGAGCTGGGAACAGTGGTCCCGGTGGGTTACCGGAATGCCGGCGTAGGCCGCGCCCCCGATCGCCGAGGAAATTCCCGGGACAATTTCAAAGGGAACGCCGGCCTCCGCCAATTCGGCGGCCTCCTCACCACCCCGCCCGAAGATCATGGGGTCCCCTCCCTTCAGTCGCACGACCGTCCTGCCTTCCTGCGCCTTCTCCACGATGAGAGCATTAATTCCCTCCTGGGGGATGGCATGATCAGCAGCCCGCTTTCCCGCATAGATCTTCTCGCACTTCCCGGGAACCCACTGGAGAAACTCCGGGCTACTCAGCGCATCGTAGATAAGTACATCCGCCTTGGCGAGACACTCCCGCCCCTTCACCGTAAGCAATCCGGGATCTCCCGGGCCTGCGCCAACCAGGTAACATTTGCCAGTCATCATTCTGAACATTCAACCTCGTGTCATTTCTGAAAGCAGCCTGCTCACCAGAGCATCGGAATTCTCCTTATCTCCCAGAACCTCGCCCATCAGCGGCTCGGGCTCACCATCCTCAAAGACGACCGCCTTGATCCTGAGCTCGGCACCCTCAACTCCGGTAACCACCCCAACCGGAGTTTCGCAGCCCGCACCCAGCAGCTCCAGGAACTGCCGCTCTGCACCAACCCGCACCATCGTCTCCGGGTCATTGACTGGCCCCACAAGCTGATGAGCCAACTCATCGCCGGCTCGAACCTCAAGGGCCACGGCGCCCTGGCCGGCCGCGGGAGGGAACTCCTCGACATTGAGAACATCTGCATGGGCAGCCCGTCCCTCACTGACCACTTTTCCTTCCTTCAGAAGGCCCAGTCTGCGCAATCCGGCCTCTGCCAGCAGGATGCCGTCCAGCTCGCTGTTCTCATGCAGCTTCCTGATCCTTGTGGGAACATTACCGCGGATGTCGACCACCACCAGGTCAGGACGCAACCACTGGAGCAGACGCTGACGCCGGACGGAACTGGTAGCTACCGTAGCCCCTTCCGGCAGGCCTCCCAGACCCCCTTCATGGCGGGTGAGCAGCACATCGGCGACTGGTGCACGCGGCAGAACCGCCGCAACTGTAAAGCCATCCTCCAGCACGCTTGGCATATCCTTCATGCTGTGCACTGCCACGTCGACCTCTCCGTCCTCCAGAGCCACCTCAAGCTCCTTGATGAACACACCCTTGTCCAGGTGCTCCGCGTGGGCCACCTCGCTGAGGGGAACGTCCGTCCGCCGGTCTCCGGTCGTCCGGATAATCCTGCGTTCGACCTCGAGGTCCGGCCACGCCTCCTTGAGCGCCGCCTCAGTCATCTCCGCCTGCGCCAGCGCAAGTGCACTGCCACGTGTCCCCAACACAAGCCTTCTCTGACTAACCCTTTCGCTCACGGTTTCAACAATCCACTCCTGGCCAGTTCCTGGTCAATAATCCTCTCACAAAGATGGATCTGCTCCACCCGCCGGCCCTTCGCTTCCTTGGCGCTCTCCTGCAGGGTGTCGATGTCGTAGAGGTAAACCTCCTCAATGTCGCCAACGGCGGCATCAATGTCGCGTGGCACGGCAATGTCGATGAAGAAGAGCGGGCGGAATTTGCGCACGCTGCGGACTGCCTCCACGTGGAAGGGCATGACTACTGAGTGAGGGGAGGCGGTGGCGGAAATAACCACATCGACTCCTGCCAGAACAGGTTGCCATTCGTCAAACTTCACAGCCTTCCCACCCATTTCCTCAGCGAGCTGTTCGGCGCGGTCAAACGACCGGTTGGTCACGAATACAGTGGAGGCTCCCCGGGACATCAGGGCTTGGGCGGTTTGGCGGCTGGTATCGCCGGCGCCGATGACAATCACCCGGCTATCCTTGAGATGGCCAAAAATCTTTTCGGCCAGATCCACCGCAACGCTGGCCACCGATGTGGAACCGATTTGGATATTAGTGTAGGTCCGCACCTTCTTTCCCACACCAAAAGCCTTCTGGAAAAGCTTGTTCAAGGTGCGTCCCGTGCTGTCGCCTTCAAGGGCCGCCTGGTAAGCCTTCTTGACCTGCCCGAATATCTCCGTTTCCCCCAGCACCATGGAGTCGAGTCCAGACACCACGCGACACAAATGACGGGCCGCCTCTGCGTCCCGCCTCTCATAGAGGTGCTCCTCCCGGAGCGGCTCCCCCGCATGAGACTGCAGGAAAGAGCGAAGCAGGGCACACGCCGTCCGACCATTCTCCGCTGCCGCATAGTATTCCGTCCGGTTGCAGGTTGAGAGCACAACCCCTTCTTCAATTCCATCGATTTCACACAAGCGCCCTCCTTCCTCGCCCAGTCGCCCCTCGGAAACCGCAAAACGCTCCCGTACTCCGACGGGAGCAGTCTGGTGATTGAGACCGAGACAGACAATGTCCATTGCGTTACACGGAAGCGAAGACAAGCAGGGAAAGAACGAAGAGAACAATCACGCTGCTTGCAAGGCGCCGGGGAGTGATTCCCCGATAGAGATGCACGGAAATAAGAACCAGATACGCCAGCCAGGTCACCACCGCCGCCACCAGATGAGTAACCGACAATTTTTCCTGCTCCATCAGGAAGGCCGTCGCAATGCCGACCGTAAGGATGCCCGCACCCAGCATGGTGAGGCGCACCACCGAGTGCAGGAGTGAACGCACTGGCGGAAGGTTTCGGAAAAGCGAAGAACTGAGTTGCTGGTTCTTGAGCTTTTTGTTGAGAACAAGGAACATCAGTGCCGCCACCGCCCCGAGCGCGAAAGCCCCGTAAGAAAGCACCGAAAAGGCAGCGTGGGCCTCCCCCCAGGGGTCCACCTTCTCAACCTTCACAGGCTCGCTTTCCATCATTCCGGGCACCAGCGCGATCGCCTGGAAAACAACCACCACCGGGGCGGTGAAAAGACCGAGAAGAGAAATCCGGTAGGCGGGTCCCACCACAAGGTAAAAGAGGACGAGGGACCAAGCAAGGAAGGCGAGGATCTCCCCGTAGTCCCCGAGGGGGCACTTGCCCCGCAACTCCCCCCGGATCCCGAGCATGCCAAGCTGACACGCAAAGGCCAGCACCATGCATAGCAAGGTCCACGGGTGGCGCGTGCCCGCCCGGACTGCATGCAACCCCAGAGCCCCGCCGATAACGACGAGCACGGTTGCCGCTGCAAGAAACCACTGCGCCATGGCCCTTCCATGCTCTTCGGCCCCCCTTCATGCAAGTGAAACCTGCCCAACGACCGGGACACCACCAGAGTAGCCCCCCTCGCGAACCCGCCCAAATCTCGTGGAGACCGGTTCGCTGCAGCCACGCCCCGGGCGCCAACTCCTGTCCATTCACCGGGGCATCGACGGCAACTTCCTCCTTCCCCATTTCGCTGATCGCGCATAACAAGTCCGCGCCATGTCCGATGCCGAAATTCTCCGTGCTGCCGTCCGCGATGTTCCTGATTTCCCCAAGACGGGCATCATCTTCAAGGACATCACACCCATTCTTTCGGACGGCCAGCTCTTCCAGACTTCCATCCGCCTCCTCGCGGACACCGCAGAGGGTGCAGCCATCGACAAGGTCGTCGGCATCGATGCCCGAGGATTCATATTCGCCGCCGCGGTCGCCGACCGACTCCAGGCAGGATTCATTCCGATCCGTAAGAAAGGCAAGCTTCCATGGAAGACCAGGGCGGCCAGCTACACCCTCGAATACGGGGAAGCCACCGTCGAAATCCACGAGGATGCCATCCAACCCGGAGAAAAAGTCCTCCTCATCGACGATCTCCTTGCAACCGGAGGAACCGCTGCTGCTGCCGTCCGTCTCCTCGAATCCCTGGGAGCTGAGATTGTCTCCGTATCCTTCCTTATCGAACTCTCCTTCCTCGGGGGCCGCGCAAAGCTCGAAAACCACCAGGCCGCCTCTGTGCTAACCTACTAGCCAGAAAGGGCCTGAGTTTATTTTTACCCAGAATTGCGGCAGGCTGCCGTGGCGCTCCGTTCCCCAGCGTCTCCTCGCTCGAATCATCCGTCGGACCGCCCTCGCCATGCGGGAGAGACTCTTTCCCGCACAGGCCTTATCCCGCCCCGCCCCGTCGCTCCCTATTTTCCCTGTCGCCCTCAAGCGCTCCCGACGCTAGCATTTGCCATGCGCCATATCCGAGCCTTGCTCCTGGCCCCCTTCAGCCTCCTTCCCACCGCTACCGCGCAAGAAAACCCTGCGACTGCTCAGAAACCACCACTGCAGCAGGGTTCATCTGGAGAAGCAAGCGCCACCCCGGCAGGCGACGCTCCCCCCCCGGCCCAGTCGGTGGAGACCCTCGCCCGCAGCGCACGCCGCTCTGCAGTGGTTGTCCGCCACGGTGGGCGCTCGGGGGGTAGTGGTGGAACCGGAAGTGGCTTCGTCATCTCGAGGGAAGGTCACATTGCCACCTGTGCCCACGTCATCGGTGAGTCCCGGCCCCTTACAGTCCACTTTGATGACGGCTCCGAATACAAGGTAACCGCGATCCACGCCTGGGATGCCAAGCTGGATCTCGCCGTCCTCAAGATCGATGCCGGAGACAGGAAACTTGAGCCGATCCCACTGGCTGAGGCGGATGCCATTGTCCAGGGGACCGAGGTGATCGCCATGGGGGCCCCCCACGGACTCGAGTTCAGCGTTGTTCGCGGTGTCCTCTCCGCCGTGCGGGACTACGAGGGGCGCACCCTCCTTCAGGTGGCCATTCCCGTGGAACCCGGCAACAGCGGAGGCCCCCTTCTTGATCGCAAAGGACGCGTCCACGGATTGATCACCATGAAATCGGCCGTCACCGACAACCTCGGCTTCGCCGTTCCGGTTGGCGCTCTGCGAAAACTGCTGGAGAAACCCAACACGGTCCCCATGGACAAGTGGCTCACCATCGGCCAGCTCGATCCGAAACGCTGGAAACCCATCATGGGTGCGAGCTGGAAGCAACGCGCCGGACGCATCTCGGTGGAACACCCCGGTAACGGGTTCGGCGGACGCAGCCTCTGTCTCTCACAGCGGGAGATCCCGGAACCGCCCTACGAACTTTCAGTGGAAGTCCGTCTTGAGGACGAAGCCGGCGCCGCCGGACTCGCCTTCGCCTCAGATGGAGGCGATCAGCACTACGGATTCTATCCCAGCGGCGGCGGCCTCCGCCTGACCCGGTTTGACGGCCCCGACGTCTTCACTTGGAACATCCTCCAGCAAACCCGGAGTGAGGCCTACCAGACCGGCGAATGGAACCGCCTTCGTGTCCGGGTGGAGGAGAAGAAAATCACCTGCTTCGTCAATGGCGAGAAGGTCGTCGAACTGGAGGACGACCGACTGCGTGGCGGAAAGGTGGGACTCGCTAAGTTCCGTCAGACGGTGGCCACCTTCCGCAACTTTCGTCTCGGAGCCAATCTTGTCGAGGAACCGCCCGCCCCGGAACTGGTCGCCAAGCTTGCCCGGCAGATCGGACGCCTGAAGAAAAACCCTGCAAACGAAAAGGCCCTTGAACAACTGAGCCTCTCCCCTGCTCTTGCAAGAACCCTCCTTCATGAAGAGGTGGAATCCCTGCGAGCGCAGGCCGACCGCCTCGAAACCCAGTCCCGTGCCATCCATCGCCGCTCCATTGCGGAGGAGGTTTCCAGCACCCTGGCCGGCACTGGCGGGGGCCGGGTCTTCCGGGCCGGACTCCTCATTGCCCGGCTCGATAACACCGAGATCAGGGTGGACGACTACCTTCAGGAACTGGAGCGCATGGCCGGTGAGATTTCCAAGGACCTTCCGGCCAAGGCCACAACCACCCAGAGAGTCACCGCCGTAAAACGCTACCTCTTTCAGGACAACGGCTACCACGGCAGCCGGAGCGAATACTACAGCCGTTCCAACAGCTATCTCAATGAAGTGATTGACGACCGCGAGGGCATCCCCATCACCCTTTCCCTCCTTTTCATCGAACTGTCCCGCCGGGTAGGTGCCGAGATGCACGGCCTGGGTCTTCCCGGCCACTTCGTGGCCTGCTACCGGGAAAACGGAAAACGCATCATTATCGACCCCTTTGAAGGGGGGCGGATCATGAGCATCGAGGACGCAGACGCGCTCCTCTTGAATGCCGGACTCGATAGCAGGGCCTCTGAAATGGAAGCGGCCCAGCCGGGCGAGATCATCACGCGGATGCTGCGCAACCTGCAAGCCATTGCGATCGAGGAGCGGGAGTTCGCCGATGCCCTCAGCTATGTCGAGATCATCGTCGACCTGAACCCGGAGTCACCACAGGACCGGCTAAACCGCGCCCTTCTCAACCTGCAGGTCGGCAATCCCGGACAGGCAAGGCCAGACCTCCAGTGGATTCTCGAAAACGAACCGGACGGCATCCATCTCGACCGCATCCGGGAACTGATGCAACGGCTCTGACAGGATGACCGCGAGGTCCCACCCTGCAGGAGGTTTTCTTCCGGCACCAGCCGGACCGGACCCCGGCGAACTGCCCGCGGCTGAAGACTTTTCATTCCCCCCTGCCTCATTCACAGTGATCCCGTGCCGGCCCAAGCGCTCCCTGATCCCATTCCCGGGATCCTCGACCCCGCTCTCCTGGTGGAAGTCCCCGCCAATGAGCGGCTCACCGTTTACAAGAAATACATGGCGGACGAGAACGCCCGCCTCCGCAAGCTTCACGACGAGGGCAGAGGAGGATGTGAGGTAGCAGGCCTGCGCACCCAGGTCATCGACGGACTGCTGCAATCTCTTCTCGCGAGCGCCCTCCTGCAGACGAAGGCTCCCAGTTCCCTCACCCTCGTAGCCAATGGAGGCTACGGCCGTGGCCTGCTGAATCCCGGGTCGGACATCGACCTCCTCTTTCTCCTGCCGCAGGCCTCTCACAAGCTGGACAAACGCCTCAAGAAGGTGGTGGAAGACGTTCTCTATCCCCTCTTTGATCTTGGCTTCAAGGTCGGACATGCTTCCCGTTCCATTCCCGAATGCCTTTCCGAAGCCAGGCGCGACCCCATTACCCGCACCTCGCTCTTCGATCACCGGCGCCTCAGTGGCAACCAGGCGCTCTATGACAAGTTCGTGCAGCGCTTCCGGCAGGAGTGTATCCTCAAGGACCAGGCCCGCTTCTTCGAGGAGCGCCGTACCGACATCGAGCTCCGCTACCGGAAATACTCATCCACTGTCTTCCTCCAGGAACCTAATCTCAAGGAAAGCCCGGGAGGCATGCGTGATTTTCACAATCTGCTCTGGATCTCAGACGCTCTCTTCGGAACGCGGGATCTCCGGGAACTGCGGGATCGCGGAACCCTCAGCACCAATGCCTACAACGAACTACGCGAGAGCTTCGATTTTCTCCACCGCGTCCGTAACTGCCTGCACTACCATACCGGCAAAGCTACCGATATTCTCACCCTTCGTTTCCAGGGCGTCATCACTGAGGAGTTCCGCTATCGGCACAAGACCAAGTTGCGCCGCATCGAGGCTCTCATGCGAGATTACTACCTGCACGCCCGCGACATCCACCAGCACACTGCAAGCGTCTTTGAAATTGCCGAGATCGAAACCGCCGTGCTTCGCCCCTTCCGTCTCTCCTGGATTCCCTTTGCGAGGCGAACCGGGAGCAAGGAGTTCGACGGCTTTGTGGCGGAGGACGGCCGCCTCTCGGCTGCCCGGGATGACATCTTTGAAGAAGATCCCGGACGCCTCCTCCGCCTCTTTCTCCATTGCCAGAAGCGCCACCTGCGCCCCTCTCCCCTCCTGCGCAAGCTCATCAAGGCGAACTGGCACCGGATCGACCGTTCCTTCACATACAACAAGGAGAACCGGCGAACCTTCCGCACGATCCTCGAGAAGAGGGGGCAGGTCGGGCGCGCTCTCCGCCTCATGCACCGTTGCGGCGTGCTGGGGCGCTACTTCCCCGAGTTTGGAGCCCTCGAGTGCCTGGTCCAGCACGAGTTCTTTCACCGCTACACCGCGGACGAGCACACCCTGCGCTGCATTGATCAGCTCGATGCCCTGATCGAATCCGATGACCCCGCGGTTGCGCGCTACCGGCAGCTCTTGATTGAGATCGAGGACCCCTACGCGCTCTACCTCGCAGTTCTTCTCCACGATTCCGGCCGGGCGGAAAACGTACGCGAGCACATAGACGGGTCACAAATCCTCGCCAGCAAGGTGTGCAGGCGACTTCAGATCAGCCACGGCCGCCGCCAGCTCATCATGTTCCTTGTCGACCACCACCTGACCCTCTGGCGTTTTGCGACCAAGCGTAACATCGACGATCCCGACGTGGTTGCCGAGTTCGCAGGCCTGATGAAGAGCAGGCACTATCTTGATGCCCTCCTCCTCTTCACCTACGCCGACTCCAACGGAACCAGTGAGGAGGCTTGGAACCCGTGGAAGGAGACGCTGCTCGTCCAGTTGTGGAGGTCTGCTCGTCTCGTCCTGAAGAAAGGCTACGAGGCCTATGACTCGGAATTCCGCGGCAAGCTTGAGAACCTCCGCGAAAAGGTGCGGAGCGAACTCCATGGGCGTTACGCCGACCTGACCGACGGACATTTCCAGCAGATGCCCAAGCGCTATTTCCGCTACCGCGACGCCCTCAGCGTAGGCACTCACATCCGGGCCATCTGGGAATACTTCGACCGCCGGAAGCGCCGCCCAAATACCCCCTTCGAAGCCGCCCTGCAGTGGATCAACTACCCCGATCAGGGATACTCCGAGCTCACCGTGGTCACGCACGACCGCCACATGCTTCTCGAGAAGATTTGCTGCTCCCTTGCAGCTCACGAGATCAATATTCTTTCTGCCGACATTTACACCCGCTCCGACGGCGTCGTTCTCGATATCTTTCGGGTCAGCACCAGCGAAATGCAGTCGATCAGCAACACCTTCCAGCAGATGAGCGTGGTCATGACCCTCTACGAGTTGAACCAGGAAGAAGAATATGACCCGTCCCGTTATCTGGAAACGAAGTCCAACTTCCTCCGCGATACCAACAACGATGCCATCCCCTTTCCCGTCCGCGCCTACGTCGACAATGAAAGTGATCCCAACTTCACCGTGATCGAAATCCAGGCGATTGACCGCATCGGACTGCTTCATGACCTTCTCTACACCATCAACAAACACGGGCTGAATACCATCCACGCACGAATCACCACTGAGAAGGGGGCCGCCCTCGACACGTTTTACGTCCAGACTGCCAACGAGGGAGGACATCTGGACAGAATCGGCCTCCTCGCGGCCCTGCAGGAAGCCCTCGAGGAGGTCCTCCTGGTTCCTGCAGGGGAGCCTTGATACAGGAGGAAATCAGGACAAGATTCCTTTTCTCGCTGCCGGGCATACCCTCCCCTTGGGACCTTGCTGAAAAGGTCGTCATCCTCAAGGCACAATGAAATTGCCAGACCAGGATCCGCTGACTGGCCTGCGGGGGCATCAATCCCCAACAGGTCAAGATAATCACCAACACTCGCGACAGCCTTCGCAGCCTTGAGAACAAGCTCGGCTAGCGGGGGTTCGGCACGACCAGCCTTTCACGGGCCGGATCCCTCATAGGGGCCCCCTCCTTCAGCCACTGATCGTAGAGAGCCCAGCCTCGCGGGATGAGAACCTTGGTCCGCTCGAAGCGATCCTGGCTCCCCAGCACCACACAGATAAGACGGCGGGGGGTGAGCCGCGTTCTTCCCTCCGGAAGTTTCTGCACGAGCGGTTGCAGCTCCGAACTCGTGGCCAGACACTGCCCCGCCAGACGGGTCATGCCGGTCTTGATCCCATTGATATTGTCCTCTCCCAGCAGCTGATTCGTATTCTGGACGCTGAAGCTCTTGGTCTTGTTTTCATGCTCGAAGCTCAACTTTCGGTTCTTCTGCTTAACAAAGAAGGCGAAACCCGGTTCCCGCATCGCATAAATACAAAGCCGGGCCATGTCCGTCACCGTCGAATAGCCACGAGCCCTCGGAAGGTCCAATCCGTGCGGATTGACAAACCTTGTCCGCCTCATTCCCAACGCCTGCGCCAGAGTATTCATTTCCTTCACGAAGGATTTCACAGGATCTCCAGTTCTGCCGCGGGCAGCCTGTATGGCGAAGCCCACATGGTGGGCGAGCGACTGGGCAGCCGAGTTGTCCGAACCGAGGAGTGCCGAGTAGAGCGCGTTTCGGATGGAAATGCGGTCCCCTGGATACAGGCCCATCGGATTGGACCCACCCACATGGAAAACCGAAGGGGGCACCACCAGAATCGCTCCGAGATCAGTCTTTGTAGCCTTGGCCCAGTCCAGTACCACCATCGCAGTAGCCACCTTGGTGAGACTCGCCACCTGCTTCCTGTCTTCGGCTCCCTGAGACAGGAGAACACGTCCGGAATTTGCCTCCACCACGAAGAAGGCTTCCGAGGCCCGGGGGGACAAAAGGCTCAAAACAAGAAAGAGGGGGACAAGCAGGCAGGAAGGAAGACAATTTGGCACGGCGAGGAATTCGCTGAATTCGCGGAAAATATAGCCTCTCCGTGCCGCCACCGACAACCCTGAATCCCTGTCCGGCCTGTCCTGGGGCCATTTCCCTTGCGGAGAATTGCCACCCCGGGTAGCTTTCCGCCCGACACGGAAATCTTCGATGCGCACACTTGGCACGCGATTCCCGGACGGATGTCCTACCGGCACCGCCCTGACACCTGACGGGAACAGCAAAGGCGCCGCCCACCCCCCCGGGCTGCCGCCAAACACTCGGGCCAACCGGCCCCTCCTTGCGGGAACGCCAACAAAAACGCGCCAAGCAGGCGGATTTCTTCCTCAACTCAACCAAACTCAGGGACAGCCACCGAACCGAATGACATCACTATTGTCAGAGCTGCATCCCCTTCGCGAGTGTCTTGAGAGTCCGCATCACGGCATCGATACCCCGGTCGCGTTCCCGCGCGAACCCCAACCGAAACCAAACATATGTCCGATTCTTCGACCCAACCAAGGCGATCTGACTCCGGAGGAGGCTCCGGAAATCACCGCAACAGAAATCGTAATCGCAACCGCAACAGAAATCGTAATCGCAACCACAACCGTTCCCGCGAAGGCGGTGACGGAGGTGGTCAGGGACAGCAATCCCGGGGGCGCCGCTCAGGAGGCCGCCGGCCCCAGCGCGAGCCAAAACCGATTCCTCTGACCTGGTGGCAGAAAATCCTCAAGGCGCTCGGCCTCTACAAAGAACCTGTTCGTCCGCCCCGTAAGAGAAAAAGCGCTCCCGAATCCCGGCCCTCCGAAAAAGGTGCCCGCAAGACGCCCAAGTCCGGGACCCGCATCGCCACGACCAAGGATGGTAGAAAGGACGCTCCCGCTCCCAGACCTGTCGATTCCACCCGTCTCTACCTCGGCAACCTCTCCTACGACGCAGCCGAGTATGAACTGGAGGAACTCTTCAAGGGCGTGGGCTCCGTGCGCAACGTCGAAATCGTCTACAATCGCAACACCCACAAGTCGAAGGGCTACGGGTTCATCGAGATGGCGACTATTGACGAGGCCAAACGTGCGGTGGAAGTCCTGCATGATCAACCCTTCATGGGGCGCAACATGATCGTTAATTGCGCCAAATCCTCAGGTCCACCCAGCTCCGAAGAGGAATAGGGACCACTTGCCTGTTTCCCAATCCCCGTGGGTTTCGGCCCACGGGGATTTTTTTGAGTTTGGCACTCTCCCGCACACTCCAAGCGCCCTTCAGACTTGAAGAACTCCCATCAGGCTCTCTACCTCTGCGGCCCAACCGCCTCGGGCAAGTCCGCACACGCGCTCTCCCTTGCGAGGGAGCTCGGCGGTGAGATTGTCAATGCCGATGCGCTTCAGCTTTACCGGGGACTTGAAATCATCACCGCCTCCCCCACCGCTGAAGAACGCGCCCTCGCACCTCACCACCTTTACGGAGTGGCCGATCCCACCGAAGCACTGGATGCGGCTGCCTACCGACAACTCGCACTCCCCGTCCTCGACGGAATTATCGCACGGGGGCGTCTTCCTATCATCGTAGGCGGTTCAGGACTCTATCTAAAGTTCCTCTCCCATGAACCCGATGACCTGCCTTCCGCAGACCCATCCCTCCGCTCCGAACTGGAAGCCCTCAGCCTTGAGGAACTGAACCGCTGGCTTGAGAAGGTCGACCCCGTGGAAGCGGGACTGGTAGATCGCAACAACCCACGTTACGTCCAGCGAGCCCTCGAAGTCTGTCTGCTCACCGGGAAACCCATCTCCTCCCAGCGATCCCGCTTCGAGCCCTGCCCCGACACCCTGCGCGGATTACTTCTCTCGTGGGAACCCGCCCCCCTCGAAGCACGCATCCGGCTCAGGACCACTCGAATGCTCAATCAGGGCGCCGCGGAAGAGCTCGCCAGACTCCCGCATCTCGGCCCCACCGCCTCACGCGCGATCGGGATCCCCCAGTTGCAGCGTTTCCTTACCGGAGAAATCGACCGACAGACCTGTGAAGAAGAGATCGTGATCGCCACCCGCCAATACGCCAAGCGTCAGCGGACCTGGTTCCGTCGTGAGAAGTGGCTCACCAGGGTGGAGGGCGAGCTCTCAGCCACTGGAATCGTGGCGGCCGCTCGCGCCCTCCTGGCATCCTGAAGGCCCCTCCCAGTCCCGGAGGGCGACCTGCACCCTCCACAAAAGCATGGTTCACATTGATTCAGCCTCGCGAACTCTGTGAACTCCTCCCCGTCATCACGATTACCTAATGCCCAAGATCCCCTCTTACCACCTGTTCCCGACTGCCGAGACTGCCTCGAAGACCCTTGCTGCTGAAATTGGCGAACTCGTTTCCTCGCGAGCGGCAGCAGGCCAATCCGCTGTCCTCGGGCTCGCCACGGGCAGCACACCCATCCCCCTCTACGAAGAACTCGTGTGCCTCCACCGGAAAGGGCTCTCATTCGCCAACGTGACGACCTTCAACCTCGACGAGTACCTCGGTCTCGAGCGCAAGCACAAGGAGAGCTACTGGCACTTCATGCACACCCACCTGTTTGACCACATAAACATCCCCCCCGGGAACATCTACATCCCTGACGGCACCATTGCTGACGAGAACCTTCAGGGGCACTGTCTCGATTTCGAAAACGCGATCGTCCGGGCTGGCGGGATCGATCTCCAGGTCCTCGGCATCGGCCGAAACGGTCACATCGGCTTCAACGAGCCAGGAGCCTCTCCCGAGGTCCGCACTCATGTCACTTCGCTGAACAAAGTCACCATAGCCGATGCCGCTGAATCCTTCGACGGACCGCAGAATGTTCCCGCCCGGGCCATTACCATGGGAGTAGGCACCATTCTTGATGCTCGTCGGGTCGTCCTCCTCGCTTTTGGAGGCTCCAAGGCCGGCATCGTCAATCGAGCGCTTACCCCGGGAATCACTTCCGAGGTGCCCGCGACCTACCTCCAGCTCCACGACAACGTGAGCTTTTTTGTAGATACAGACGCAGGAGCTGCAATCGAGGCCTCTTCACCCCCGGAATAAGACCCCCGGCGACCTGCTCCCACCCTTCCGAGGCGCCCAGTCGGGTACACACCACCACTGATGTCCCCGGGGCCGTCCACCTTGGGCGACCCTCAGCAACCACACCCACCCCCGCCGCAACAATCGTCCTGCAGGGCCAGGTCATCCCCAGCCGGGACACGACCCAGTTCCAAGGTCATCCCCACATACTTGCCAATCACCATCTGCACCGACTGCAGGCTCTGTTGGGCATCCATGAAATTCCGCGCCACCGAGTTCTCCATCAGGGCTTCACGGGCTGCCTCAAATTCCTGCACTTCGCCAGCGCTCAGATCAAGTCCTGACCTCTGCTTCTCTCCCAGTTCCTGGCTGCGCTCCTGCACACTCTGAAACTGCAACTTGGCCGCATCGTCCCCCAGAAAGAGCTCCACCTTCTTCAGGAGATCCCGATACTCCGGATCCTCCGCGATAGCCGCACAAAGCTCCTTCGTCTTGCTCATGACTTGCGAATCATCCGCCAGCATTGTCATGCCCTATCGATACGCCTCTTTCGCCCGGCAGGCAATGCGCGATGCCGTCAGGCCCCGGAATTCGGGACATTTTCGCAAGCGAAAGTGCTCACCCTCATATAGGTTCACCGCATCTTCCACATGAAGCGAACCCTCTTTCTTTCCACCCTGGCATGGATATTCAGCCTCGCTGCCGCGTTCCTGGTCGGCAAAAGCACACATCCCGCACCCAAAGATGAAGATTCGGTGATACAGCTGCCCCGGACCGGGCCTCAAACTCTCCCGCTGAAGCGGAGCGCCTCCTCCCAAAGGCGGGCCCCGGGAGAAACCAGCTCCGCCCTTCTCGCCTCTGGAGGTCAAGGAGCGCGTATCCTCGCCCGGCAGCCCCCTCGTCAGGCGGTTGTGGAACTCGCCCAACTGGTCGATCCCGTCGAACGGGCGAAGGGATTCCTCTCTCTTGTTGACATCCTCCAAGCCGATGAATTCGAGGGTGTTGTTGCCGATTTTCGCGCCCTTGGCATGACCGGGCAGCGAATGAGCGAATACGGAATACTCCTGCATGCGTGGGGCAAGGTAGATCCCGTCGGGGCTCTAGACTACGCCATGACCCATACCGGCACTTCTTTCGCAAAGGAGACGATCCTCGCCAGTTGGGCCGCTGAATCCCCTGAAGCCGCCCTCGAATTCGCCCGCAACAACCATGAGGGAGACGAGGCCAACCCGCTCCTTGTTGGCGTGATCCGCGGGGTCGCCCCCGGGGACTTGAGTCAGGCTACGGATTTACTCCAGGAACTTCCCTACAGTGACGAGCGCGGCAAGGCCCTGCGAAGCATGCTGCCCTTTGTGCTCGAGGCTGGAGTGGATGATGCAATCAGCTGGACGGGCCGCCTTGCCGATCCCCGGCTGCGGAGTGGAGCCATCACCTTTCTCCTCAGCGAGATCTCGAAAAGTGCACCCGGGCAGGCTGCCAGAATCATGGCAGGTCTCGAGGACCGTGGGGCGGCTGAGCGGGTTGCAGACGATATTGGAGGTTCTCTGGCACGAAGTAACCTCGACGAGGCCATTGCCTGGTCGGAAGCTCTGGAACCCGATATTCGCTCCGAGGCGGTAGAGGGAGTCATCAGCCTCTACGCCTCCCGGGACGCCAGAGCAGCCTCCCAGTGGCTCGAATCACTCTCGGGGGATACGAATCTGGATGCTGCCATTCGCCGTTTTGCATGGCACACTCAGGCTCGCGAACCCGAATTGGCCGCCAACTGGATCCACCGCATGACGGATGAGCGCCGTCGCAACGAAATGTATTCCAGCATGCTCAACCGCTGGCTGCGTAACGACGCGGCAGCTGCGGAGAAGTGGATTGAAAACACCCCTGATCTCCCCGCGGGAGTCACCGCCCTGCCCGGGCGCCTGAACGATTCCGATAACGACCGCTAGGCTCCCCGGCGCGGGGAACCTCGTTGGCAAGCCCCCCTTCCGGAATCCGACCAACTCTCTGGATAATCCCCTGTGAACCGGCTCACTCTCCGCAACAGCCCAGTGCCCGTCCCACGAGAGACCTTATGAGCAGAATCCTCATCATCGGCGCAGGCGGCGTAGGCAGCGTGGCCGCTCATAAATGCGCACAGGAGCCTGCCACCTTCTCCGAGATCGCCCTTGCTTCACGCACTCTTTCCAGGTGCGAAGCCGTCGCCGCCTCGGTCCGCCAGCGCACCGGACGGGAGATCTCGACCTATCGGGTGAATGCCGACGACGTGAGCCAGACCGTCGCCCTGCTTCAAAGCCTGCAACCGGACCTCCTCCTCAATCTCGCCCTTCCCTATCAGGACCTTTCCCTCATGGATGCCTGCCTCGAAGCGGGTGTTCATTACCTCGACACCGCCAACTACGAATCCCCAGAGATCGCACGCTTCGAATACAAGAGGCAATGGGACTATCATGAGCGTTTCGAGGAGGCGGGTCTCTGCGCTCTTCTCGGTTCCGGCTTTGATCCAGGAGTCACGAACGTTTTCACCGCCTACGCCGCCCGGCACCATTTCGACGAGATCCGCGAGCTCGACATCGTCGACATCAACGGGGGAGAGCACGGGCAGGTTTTTGCAACCAACTTCAATCCCGAGATCAATATTCGCGAAATCACCGCGCCCTGCCGTCACTGGGACTCGGGAGAGTTCGTGGAAACGCCCGCCATGTCAGAGCAACGGCGATTTGCCTGCCCCGGCGGCCTGGGCACCTTTGATATCTACCGGATGTATCACGAAGAGCTGGAGTCGCTCACCCGCCATTTCCCCACCATCCGGCGTGCCCAGTTCTGGATGTCCTTCTCAGAGGAATATCTCATGCACCTCGAGATTCTCACGAATGTCGGAATGACCTCCATCAAGCCCGTGAACTATCAGGGGACTGAGATCGTTCCCCTCCGGTTCCTCAAGTCCGTTCTCCCTGACCCGGGCAGCCTCGGGAGCTCGACTACGGGCCAGACCTGTATCGGCTGCATCGTCCGTGGAATCGCGGACGGGCAACCCTCGGCGGCCTACTTCCACAACATCTGCGATCATGCAGCGTGTTATTCCGAGGTAGGGGCTCAGGCCGTATCCTTCACTGCGGGCGTTCCCGCCATGATCGGAGCGAGGCTCATGCTGGAGCGTCAGTGGTTCCGCCCCGGCGTCTGGAACATGGAGCAATTCGACCCGGACCCTTTCATGCACTACATGAACATCTCCGGGCTTCCATGGACAGTCTCCCATGATGACCCGTTCGCGGGGTGAACAGCCCCGGGGCGATCGCATTCCCGCAGTCCCGTCGCAATCGACAACCCGGACCAGAACACTTACACCCCGCGCCGTGGACTTTCCCTCTCCAGCCTATGTCATTGACCTGAGCATCGTGCGCCGCAATTGCGAGATTCTCGGCCGCATCAAATCCGAGTCCGGTTGTCGAATCGTCCATGCTCTCAAGGCCTTTGCTCTTCCACAGGCTTTTCCCATTCTGCGCCAATACCTCGATGGCTGCTGTGCTTCCGGGCTCTGGGAGGCCCAGCTCGCCCACCAGTTCTTCGGACCGACGATCCTGACCTGCGGACCCGCCTACCGTGACGCCGATCAGGACCTGTTCGAACTCAGCTCCCACCTCGACTTCAACTCCCTGAATCATTGGGGACACTGGCGCGACTACGCTCTCGCCCACCCCCGCTACCTGTCCGGCGCACTGCGCTTCGGGCTGCGCATCAATCCCCAGTGCTCAACAGGAGCAACCCGCCTCTACGATCCATGCTCGTCAGGATCCCGACTCGGGGTCCCTCCCGACCACCTCCCTCAATCCGACCTCACCGGAGTGAGTGGATTTCACTTCCACACCCTCTGCGAGCAGGGCAGCGATGCCCTTGCCGTGACGCTGGAAGCGGTCGACAGGCACTTCGGCTCTCTTCTGAGGTCCGAGCAGTTCCGCTGGATCAATCTGGGGGGTGGACACTGGATCACCAACGAAAACTACGACCGGGATCTCCTCGTTCGTCTTATCGCCCAGTGCCGGAAACGCTACCAACTTGACGAGATCTGGCTTGAACCGGGGGAGGCTGCCGTCTTTCAGGCCGGCGCTCTCCACGCCCGCGTACTCGATCTCTTTCGAAACGGAGACACCCACGTAGCCATACTCGATGTTTCGGCCACCGCCCACATGCCCGATGTCCTCGAAATGCCCTACCGCCCAAAGGTCACCCTCGATCTTCAGACCGCGGGGAAGGAGGGCCCACACCGCTATCGCCTCGGGGGAATCACCTGCCTTGCTGGAGACGTGATCGGTGACTACGCATTTCATCGTCCTCTCGCGATCGGAGATGAGCTGGTCTTTCACGACATGGCTCACTACACGATGGTCAAGACCACATGTTTCAACGGCGTGCAGCATCCCGCCATCGTCCTCAGGGATGAATCAGGTGGTTGCAGCATCGTCCGTGAGTTCGACTATCAGGATTTCATAAGCCGCCTTACATGAGCATTCGCCCACCCGCCATTCCCTACATGGGATCCATGCCCGCAATCGCCTCCGGCTGCCCCGTTCTTGTCGGTGTTCCCTACGAAGGCACAGCCTGCTTCCGAAAGGGCACGGCAAGGGGGCCTGATGCGATGCGTGAAGTCTCGGAGGGAATAGAATCATACTCGCCTCTTCTCGATCGAGACCTCCATTCGATCGTGTTCACTGATCTCGGCAATCTTGCTCTCCGGAGCGACGATCCCGAAGAGGTTTGCCAGCACGTGCGGGATACCTGCAGCCATCTTTTTTCCCAGCGCGCAGTTCCCGTCCTGCTGGGAGGTGAACACTCCTTTACCCCGGGCGCAGTAAGTGCCGCACTCCATCACCATCCTGATCTCGCCGTTGTCCAGCTGGATGCCCACGCCGACCTCCGGGAGGAGTGGACGGGTAGCCGTTGGAGCCACGCCTGTGCGATGCGTCGTGTTCTCGACCTGCTTCCACGGCAACGACTCCTCCAGTGCGGCATCCGCTCCGGCACGTCCGAGGAATTTTCCGAACTCCGCGACTCGGGACTTCTCGTCACCCCGGATGCCACCAGCCTCCTCCCGGCCCTGGGCTCTCTCGGCAGTGCTCCGCTGTACATCACCCTCGACCTCGATCTCTTTGACCCCGCTTTCCTGCCCGGAACGGGAACTCCCGAACCCGGCGGCATTGACTGGAGGACCTTCGAAAGCCTCCTGCAGGTCATTCCCTGGGAGCGCGTAGTCGCCTGCGATATCGTTGAACTTGCGCCCGATCTCGACCCGTCCGGCTGTTCCGCCCTCCTCACCGCAAAGGTCGTCCGGGAGATCCTGCTCTCCCTGGTGCAGACTGGATCCTCCTTCCACGCGGAAAGTGATTAGTCTGCATTCATCGGCTTCCCTGGTTCACACGAGCCGTTCACTGCGTTATCGCCACCGCATTGGCCGCCGCATAGTTCCTCGCATGCGTCAGGCTGATCTTAACCTGCTCGATTCCATGACCACTCGCAAACTCCCGGCCGCCCCCATGCAGCACCAATGCCGGTTCACCTGAGATCAGGCGCGTGATCTCCATGTCACGCCAGGACAACACATCGCCAATCCCCGTCCCAAAGGCCTTGCTCACCGCCTCCTTGGCCGCCCAGCGTGCCGCGAAGTGCACCGCCGGCCGCTTCTGCGCCACGCAGTAGGCACGTTCCTCTCCGGTGAAAATACGCTCCAGGAACCGCTCCCCGAACTCGTTCACCGCCTCCTCGATACGCTCCACCTCGATCACGTCGATACCGATGCCGAAGATTTTCATGGCTCCGCGGTGTATCCAGCCATCGCCTCAACCATTTCGCGAACTGACTGCTCAATACCCACCATGATCGCCCGCGAAACAATGCTGTGTCCGATATTGAGTTCCGCCAGATGAGGAACAGCGAGAATCCTCGAGACATTCCCGTAATTGATCCCGTGACCAGCGTTGACCTGGAGTCCCAGTTCGTGCCCCAGCCTCGCCGCATCTGCAAGGCGCTCGATCTCGGAGACCTGCCCCCCTCCACTGAGATTGGCGAAACAGCCGGTATGAAGCTCAATCATGTCGGCATCTAGACCGGCAGAAGCCCGGACCTGCTCCTCCTCCGGATCAATAAACATACTGACCCTGCACCCAGCCTCCCTCAGGGTTGCCACCGTTGCGCGCAGACTTTCACGCTGCCCTGCCACGTCAAGTCCACCCTCGGTCGTAATCTCCTGGCGATTTTCCGGCACGAGACACACAAAGTCGGGGGCGAGCCTGAGGGCGATGCCGACCATTTCTGCCGTGCTCGCCATTTCAAAATTAACAGGCAGCTCACACGCCTCCTTTACCGCCACGGCGTCCTGCTCCTGCACGTGTCGGCGGTCTCCCCGCACATGGAGGGTTATCGAGTCCGCCCCACCAGCCATCGCAGCAAGCGCCGCCGCCACAATGTCCGGCTCCGCGTTCGGCGAACCCAGCATGGTCGCATAACGCGCCTGCCGCAGCGTGGCCACGTGATCGATGTTGACTCCCAGCTTCAGCATCGCAGCCCACACATCTCAGATTCCCCGAGATTTGGAATCTGAAATACGAAAATTAAACCCTGCTCCCTAATGCCGGAAGTGCCGGTGACCGGTGAACACCATCGACAGTCCTGCCTCGTTTGCGGCTTCGATCACCTCCTCGTCCCGCATCGACCCTCCTGGCTGGATACAGGCCGTAGCACCTGCCTTGATCGCCGCCTCCAATCCGTCTGCAAAGGGGAACATGGCATCGGAGGCAATCACACTGCCGTTCAGGGAAAGGCCGGCTTCCTCCGCCTTCCAGACCGCAATACGGGAGGAGTCCACCCGACTCATCTGCCCGGCCCCGATCCCGATTGTCCGGTCCGTGGACGCAAAGACGATGGCATTTGATTTCACATGCTTGACCACTCGCCAGGCAAACCGCATGGCCTGCAACTCCTTTTCCGTCGGCGGCCGCTCGGTCACGACCTTCTCTTCCAGCTTCTCCAGTCCCATCGTGGTGTGATCACGATCCATCACCATGACCCCACCTGGTGCCGAGCGCAGGATAGGCTCCCGTTTCGCCTGCTGATACCCTTCGTGCATCTTCATCAGTCTCAGGTTCTTCTTCTTCTGGAGAATCGCACGCGCGTCCGGTTCGAAGTCAGGGGCAATAATCACATCAGTGAAGATTTCACTGATCATCCGGGCGAGGCTTTCCGTGAGGGGTCGGTTACACACAATCACCCCGCCAAACGGGGCCTGACGGTCAGTTTCAAAGGCCTTCTGCCATGCCGTTCTCAGATCCTCGTCGTCCTGCCCCACGCCGCACGGGTTGGTGTGCTTGAGAATAGCCACCGTGGGACGCCGGAAATCGAGGATGAGGTCGGCCGCCGCTTCGATATCCAGGATATTGGTATAACTCAGCTCCTTGCCCTGAAGCTTGGTGAAGCACTCCGTAAAGGAACCGTAGAGCCGGGCCTTCTGGTGTGGATTGTCACCATAGCGCAACTCACGCTCCAACGGCAGCGTAGCCGAGAAACAGGCCGTCGTGCTGTCGTCACACTTTCCGAGGTAATTCGATATCGCGGTGTCGTAGGCCGAGGTCCGCTTGAAGACCTTGACCGCCAGCTCTTCGCGCAGGCGCAAGCTGGTATCCCCCTGGTGACTCCTCATCTCTTCCAGCACACGGCCGTAGTCGCCAGGCTCGGTGACAACCGTCACTGCACTCGCATTCTTGGCCGCGCTGCGCAGCATCGAGGGCCCCCCGATATCAATCTGCTCCACGGCTTCCTCCATCGTCACTCCTTCCTTCGCCACCGTCTCCTCGAACGGATAAAGATTCACGACCACCAGGTCGATCGGCTCAATTGCGTTCTCCTTCGCCTGCCTGACATGCTCGTCCGAATCACGCTTATGCAGCAGTCCGCCGTGAACCTTCGGGTGCAGGGTCTTCACCCGGCCTTCGAAAAGCTCCGGGGCTTCCGTGAATTCCGAGACATCCAACACCGGCAGGTTCGCCTCCCGGAGAGCCTTGGCCGTTCCGCCGGTCGAGAGCAACTCGACGCCGAATTCCTCATGCAGGATCCTTGCAAAATCGACCAGTCCCGATTTGTCCGAGACCGAAAGGAGCGCGCGTTCAATAGCCATCGACTCGCTGCCTATCCCTGCACTCCATCTACCGCAAGCGCATTATCATCCTTCTTCATGCTTGACGGAGCACCTCCCCCTTCCGGACAGGTTTCCCACTTCCCTCCGGGCCCCGGCCCCAGACTCTCCTTCCCTCCCCTGAACGGCCTGCGGCAGTCGCCCGGCGAACCGGGTGCTCCCGGAACTGCTGGCCCCAAACCCAGGCCGACTGACCTCTCAGGCCTTGCACACCACCAACCAGTCCCAAGGGCGTCTCCCCTCCAGCCAACCCGGCGGGTTCTCAATCTCCTCCGCCCAGCAATATTCCACCCGGCGCACCCGCTGAACTTTCAGGCCATGATCTTCCAGAGTGGCTCCCAGTTCCTCACGCATCCAGTACTTGGTGGGCACTCCGCCCACCCGGGCCACTCCCTCTACCAGGGAAACCATTTCCTCCCCCAGGGCATGGTCGGCCTCTGCCCTGCTCATGCCGTCCGGCCGTCCTGCGTGTTCGCGAATCCGCCGCAGGGTATGGTAGACATGGAACACTGATTCCAGGGCCGGCACCACCAGCAGGGCTGTGCCGCCGGGTTCGAGAACCGAGCGCAGAGAGCGCAGCATCCCGTGGCGCTTCCGGCGAACAGGGTCGATCAGGGCATTGATACAACACGCCACGTCAACGCGGAAAGGCAACTCCTTCCCCCGGCTCAGGTCACGACAGGCGTAAGTCACCTTCCCGCTCTCGCAACGCTCCCTCGCAAGGTTCAGCAACTGCCGCGCGTAATCAATAGCGATCACTTCATCGAAATACTGAACCAGCAAGGGAAGCAGGCTACCGGGACCGCAGCCCAGATCAGCCACTCTTCGCCGGCGACCACCGAGGGAAGCCAGTTCTTCCTGCAGGGCCCCGGCGAGATCCTCCCTTGCGATCTCTAACAGGTTTTGCTCGTAACCTTCCGCCTGCGAATCCCAGTAGTTTCGATCCACGACTCATTAAAGCGCACTCTCCGGGTGAGGGCGACCTCCAACTCCCTCATTCCCGAAAATACACCTGTGCTGGCTGCTCCTCGCCGCGAGAAGCCTTTCAATGGAATCCCACGAGATGAGAGTCGATGTCGTTCATAAACGGCTTTTGGAGTGTAGCCTCTTCCCGCGAACATGTTAACTGCGTGCACGCCTTCCGCCAGACCGTGTTCAAACTCCTTGCTACTGACCCCCGATCCAAGGCACGCCGCGGGCGCCTGCTCACCGCGCATGGCTCGGTCGAGACTCCCGTCTTCATGCCTGTCGGCACACAGGGATCGGTGAAAACCCTCCACCCGGACGAACTGCGACTCCTCGACGCCGAGATCATCCTCGGGAACACCTACCATCTCTGGCTCCGCCCGGGAGAGCAGGTCATTCACGGACTCGGTGGGCTGCACGACTTCGCAGCCTGGGATCGCCCCCTCCTCACGGACTCGGGCGGATTCCAGGTCTGGTCCCTCGCAAAACTGCGCAAGATCACCGAAGAAGGCGCACAGTTCCAGAACCACCTTGATGGCCGTCCGATGCTCCTCACCCCGGAGAAGAGCATGGAAATCCAGGCGACCCTTGGCTCTGACATTGCGATGCTTTTCGACGAGTGCCCGCCCTACCCGTGCGAGCGGGCGTATGCGGAACAGTCCACGGCTCTCACCAGTCGCTGGGCCGAACGGTGCCAGGCCTGGCACCAGCAGCATGCCTCCAGTCATTTCCCATCATCCCGCCATCCACTGGACAACGAGCGACGACAACAGCTCTTCGCCATCATTCAGGGATCTATCTATGATGACCTTCGCGAACAGTCCGCACGCGACCTCTGTTCGCTGGGCTTTGACGGCTACGCCATCGGCGGGGTCTCGGTGGGTGAACCGGAAGAGGAAATGTTCAAGGCCATCGACCACAGCGAACCGTTCCTGCCCTCCGACAAACCGCGCTACGCGATGGGCCTCGGCACCCCCCCGCAGATCCTCGAAATGATCGGGCGGGGAGTCGACATGTTCGACTGCGTTCACCCGACGCGCTCCGCCCGCCACGGCCTCGCCTTTACCCCCGACGGCCCCATTCATATCAAGAATGCCCGCTTTGAGCGTGATCCCGCGCCCCTGACTGAAGATTGCCACCCACACCTCGCTCCGTTTTCCCGAGCCTACCTGCGCCACCTCTTCAAGGCAGGAGAAATGCTGGCTTTGCGATTGCTTTCTTTCCACAATCTTGATTTCTACCTTCGCCTCATGCGCGGCGCACGGGAAGCCATCGAAGTCGGCAGCTTCAAGGACTTTCAGGCCTCCTTCTGCGACCGCTACAACCACCAGGCCCAATGAACTGTTATTCTCTCATCGCCGCCGCACCCCCTTCAGAAGGATCCCAGCCGAACCCCATGGGGAGCATGTGGGTCATGCTCATTCTGATGTTCGTGATCATGTATTTCCTTATTATCCGGCCGCAGTCCAAGCAGCGCAAGGAACAGGCCCAGCGGGTGGCTTCTCTCGAGAAGGGGGATAAGATCATTACTATCGGTGGCTTGCATGGCGTCGTTCACCAAGTGGGCAAGTCCACCGTCACCATCAAGCTCTCCGAGGGGGTCTTCGTTCCCTTCGAAAAGGAAGCAGTTCGCTCCGTGACCAAGGTTGGCAAGGGCAAGAAGAAGGATCAGGAGCAGACGGACGAACACGAGGAGGACGCGAGCGCAGACAGCGAGGAGTAACGTGCCCGCTCAACTCCGTGCGCTTCCCGCAGCGCTCCTCGCAACAGCCTTCCTCCTGCCGACCCTGGGAACGGATGCCTGCAACCCGTCCTCAGCGAGCTTTCCTCACCGCTACCAGGCCACCCTTCATGTTGACGGCGAGCAAGCCAACCACGATCTCCTGATCAGGAGACTCCGGGAACGAGCCAGACGCCAGGGCCTTGACAACATCACTTTCCGGCCGGGTTCGAACCGGGCGAGGATCGAGGTATTACCCCGGGAGCAAGACGAGACGCATGTCAGGTCCCGGATTGCCGGTCTCCTCAATCCCACAATCCTGCAACTGCAAGTGGTCCACCCCGACAGCATTACCCTCGCGCCCCTTGTCAAGACGGGGGTAAAACAGATTCCGGGGTATGTCCTGATGGAACTCACCAATGGAGGGGTCAACTCGGCGCCGGTTGTTCGGTCCACTCCGTCGCGCCCCTTCGTCATCCCGGGAGCACGGAAACCCCGCGCACTCGCCATCGCGCTTAGCGCACCTCTGCCGGCCAAGGTCGCCTTAGAGTCCTTTCAAGCCCTCTCCACTCCCTGAGCAGCTCGTGCGCCTGACCACCCATATCCTGGCTGTCCTGTGCTTCGCATGCTGCGTCCTGGCGCTCACCCTCCCGGGCTGCAAGTCAAAGGCTAAACCCAACTTCGAGGCCACCCTTTCCCTGCCTCCTGATCAACCTGATCTCTCTGAAACCTCCCTCGTCGCCGAATTGGAGGCCCGGGCCCGGGCGCTCAGCATTGTGGCCAAGGCAGAAGCCGGAATACCGGGGGACCAGCGCCTCACGGTGTGGCTCCGGGCTGACGACCGGGAGGAGGCCCTCACCCACCTCGACGCTCTCTGCGAGAGCGGCAGAATCAGCATCCGTAGCGTAAACGACCGCACAGCCTTTCTCCTCGATATCGCTCACAAGGACCCCTCCCAGTTTCCGGAGGATCACGAAATCCGGCCCTACGAACTCGGTCAGGGCGCGAGCCGAAAAATCGAAAAACTGGCCATCTCACGGGCTGAAATCGTCAATACCAGCCACGTTGAGAGCGCCGAGGCGAGCCGCGGAAAAGAGAATATCATCCGTATCTCGCTGACAACCAACGGGGGAGAGCTGATGCGAGTCGCCACGAAAAAAATGCGAAAAGGCCGGTCGCGACTTGCCATCATCTACGATGAACGGATTATCAGCGCCCCGGTCGTGGCCGAGGAAATCTGGTCCCGGCTTATCCTCGAAGGCTTCAACACCTTTGAGGAGGCCAAGGCCCTCGCCACCGCTCTCAACAAGCCTCTTTCCGCCAATCTCCTGATCGAATCACTGAAGCCGCTTGCACGACAGGCCAAGAAGCCTTAGCGGTCCCCACCTCCAAAGCATCCCAACAAAATGCAACCCACGATCGTCTTCCTCTCAGGCCTTCTCATCCTGGCACTCCTGTTCTGGTATCTCGCAAGCGATGACATCAGTCGCAAGCGCAAGGTCGGCACTGTTCTGATCCTCGGCATCATCGGGCTCTGCGTCTGGTCGCTCTCCCCACGGACGGAGAATTCCGGCTTCGTAGCCGGGGACCTCACCGAAATGCCCGAGGGTGGCTATGAGCTTGCGGTCGAGGTGATTCCCGCCACCGACAAGAAGGGGAAGCAGATCGAAATTGAGAAAGAGACTCTCGATACCAGGATCCGCACTCTCCAGAAGCGCCTCGATATCGACGGCAAGGGAGCGACCTTTTCTTCCTCCCTGCCCAAGACCATTACCATCCGGATGCCCGGGTTCTCCAAGACAGAGGCGGAAGAGGTCAGGACCAACGTAACCGCCGTGCAACCGGTGGGCTCTCTAAAGCCCGGAATCGACCTCGCCGGGGGCGCTTCGTTCACGCTGCAGGTCCAAGCCAAGGAGGATGACGAAACCGGTGAAGTCTTCGAAGTGACCGCCGACTCAGTGCAAAAGGCCATTGAGACCCTCCAGGGCCGACTGAATCCCGACGGAACCAAGGATATGCTCATTCAGCCCCAGGGCGAAGACATGATCATCATCGAAATGCCCGGGGTCTCCGAGGAGGAAGCCGCCTGGGTGCGCGACATCATCCAGAAGGAATCGGTCCTCGAACTGCGCTCCGTCCACCCCGAGTCCAGCAAACTCGCCCCTCAGGTCGCCACACGCGAAGCAGTCGTTCCTGGATACAAGCTCTACGACCACACCTACACCAACGACCGCACCGGTGAGGAAGTCACCGACCAGCTCCTTCTCGAGCGACGCAACAAGATCGAGGGAAAACACGTCAAGAACGCCTTTCCTGATCTCAGCACCGCAGGGGTGGTCAGGGTCGAGTTGACCGGCACAGGCGGCAAGTTAATGCGTAACCTTACCGCCACCATGGAAAAGGGCAGGGACCGGCTGGCGATCGTGCTCGACGGAAACGTGAACAGTGCGCCCGTGGTCCAGGCCACCCTTTCCAAGCACTTCGTCATTGAGGGAATGGGCGATGCGGAAGAGTGCCGGAACCTGTCCGCGACCCTGATGAACCCCCTTGAGAACCCCCTCAAGATCCTCAAGGAGTCAACCGTCACCGCCCGACTGGGGGCAGCCACCGTGAGTCAGGGCATCTACGCCGGAATAGCCGGCCTGGGGCTCACCCTCATCTTCCTCATCATCTACTACCGGATCGCGGGGCTCATCGCCCTCGTCGGGCTGAGCGTGAACGTCCTCATCCTCTTCGGGGCGATGGCCATGTTCGAGTTTACCTTCACGCTCCCCGGCATCGCCGGCATCATCCTCACCATCGGGGTGGCGGTAGACGCCAACGTCCTCATCTACGAGCGATTGCGAGAGGAGCTGAAGGAGGGCAAATCGGTGGGCTCGGCCATCCAGGCCGCCTACGAGAAGGCCTTTACCGCCATCTTTGACGCGAACATCACGACGCTCATCACCGCCATCATCCTCTTCTGGCGCGCCTCGGGCACAGTCAAGGGGTTCGCCATCACCCTTACGATCGGGATTCTTGCATCCATGTTCGCCGCCCTGGTCGTCACCCGAGTCGTCTTCTGGTGGACCGCCCGCGGTCCTGAGAAGGAAGCCCGGAAACTCTCCTTCCTGAACATCGTGCCCAACCGGATCATCGGCTTCATGGGAATGCGCAGGATCGCCTTCGTAGCCTCGGTCACCTTCCTGGTCGGCAGTCTCTCGATCGTTGGCATCCAGCGCGAAAAGGCGCTGGGAATCGACTTCGCAGGAGGCGCCCTGATTCAGTTCCAGACCCAGGATGAACGGGTCCCCGAGTCCGAGGCTGCTTCCGCCCTCGTCGGCCTCGACCTCAAGAAGACACCCATCATTCAGAACGAGACCCTGCCCGCTCCTGATAGCTCCGAGATCCTGTCCATTCGCTGTGCAGACGAAGATGCCGGATTGATTGTCGATACCCTGCGCGGGAAGATCGAGCTCCTCTCCAAGAAAAAGGCAACCGTGGAAGAGTCCGCCCCGGCTCCCGCGGAAGGCTCGGAGAGCACCGGTCCTGCCGGGGAAGCTTGGCTCTATGACTCCTCCCGGGACACGGTCGAAGCCAGCCTCGGGAAAGACTTCCTTGTCAATTCCCTCATCGCACTGGGCCTCGGCCTGGTCGCCATTCTTGTCTATATCACCGTGCGCTTCGAGTTCTCCTTCGCGGTGGGCGCTTTCGCGGCCCTGTTCCACGACATTATCATATGTATTGGGGCCGTGATCGGGCTGGGCGCTCTCTTCGGGGTCGGCAGCGAACTGTCCCTCATTCACGTGGGCGCCTTCCTGACCATCGCCGGATACTCCATCAATGATACCATCGTGGTGTTTGACCGCATCCGGGAAACACTGCGCATCAAGCGGGGCGAGGTGGAAGAAGTCATGAATATCGCCATCAATGCCACACTCTCTCGGACCATCCTGACCTCCGTGACCACCTTCGCGGCTGTTTTCGTCCTCTTCATCTTCGGCGGACCGGCCCTCAAGGCCTTCTCATTCGCAATCATGATCGGAGTGGTGGTCGGAACATACTCCTCCATCTTCGTCGCCTCTCCCATCGTGCTCATGTGGAGCCGCATGCGCGGATCGAACCTCCGCCGGGAACTTCTCGACGCAAACCTCGAGGCCCAGGTCAACCCGGCCCGGGGATAGGGCTCCGCGATCGTGCGGCGGGGCCCTCACGGTCCGCCTTGCTGCACCCCGTTTCCCCGAAGGTGGCCGGGGGCTACCGACCGGTTGTGGCTCTGCCCACCCCCGGCTTCCCCTTACAGGGAGAACGGGAGGGCAGCGGCCTCGCCCCCTTTCATCCTGCTGTAAACCGCCCCCGGCTGCGCCTGCTCCGCTCCCGTCAGGCCCTGCTCCTCCACTACAATCAGGAAGGACTGGAATCGCCCTCGAATTCCCCCGTGCAGCCTGCTAGATTCTGCCCCAGTTCGCATGCTGTTTCGCGCTCTTGTCATTCATCTCCTCGTTCTCACCCCGGCCCTCTCCCAGGAGACGGCGCCGGACGCTCCTCCTGCTCCCGCCGTGCCAGTCCTCCCCGAGGACGATGGCATCAGGGTGTCCGTTCTTGGCTACCACGAGTTCTCCTCTCGCCTGGCTCCTTCACAAATGCGGATCCGCACCGCCACCTTCCGCAAGCAGATGGAGGCCCTCAAGAATCTCGGACTTCCGGTCATTTCTCTGGAAGATTTCCTCGCCTGGAAGAAGGGTGACAAGACGATCCCTCCCCGCTCGATTGTCATTACCATCGATGACGGATGGAAATCCGTCTACACCGAGGCCTTCCCCATCCTGAAGGAGTTCAAGTTTCCCTTCACAGTCTACCTCTACCAGAACTACGTGGACGGAGGGGGGCGCGCCCTCACCACTCCCATGATCAGGGAGATGCAGAAAAACGGCTGCACGATCGGGAGCCACTCCGTCTCCCACCCGTTCCCCGGCACCTTCAAGTATCATGCCCGGAAAGGGGATGAGGCTTATGACCGGTTCCTTCGCCGGGAGTTCGGCGAATCCAAAAAATTCCTCGAAGGCAGGTTCGGCCAGCTCATTTCGACCTATGCCTACCCCGGCGGATACCACACGGAGGACATGTATCCCATTGCCGCCGAGTTTGGCTACGATTACCTCTTCACCGTTCTGCCCGGGAAGGTCCGCCGCAACCTCGATAACCGGCGACTCCCCCGTTATATCATTCATGGGAATTCCGACCTTCACTTCGAACAGGCAACCACCTTTAAATCCGTCCGTGGGGCAGCCGCAGTAGCAGGCGCAGTCGTGCAGACCACTCCTCACCCCGTCTTACCCACCCCAGGCAGCCGCATCGAATCCCGCCTGCCCACCATCAGCGCCGACCTCTCGGAAGTGGAGAACCTCGACCCCTCCTCGATCGTCATGCGGGTCTCTGGCTTCGGGAAGGTGAAACACGCCTTTGATTCGTCCACCTCCCGCCTCACTTGGACCGTCAACCGCCGACTCCGCCACCGCATGTGCGAGATCAACGTCCAGTGGCGGCTCGCTGGCAGGACAAAGCCCGAAGCCCCCATGCGGTGGAGTTTCCTTATCGAACGCGAAGCCGCTTACCAGGCCGGGGCCGGAGAATAGTTGATTTGAGATTGAGTTCCTCTTCATTGGGAGGCACTACCCGACCACACAGCTCGCTCTGCTCCTCCTCTCCTCTTCCGGACCCTTTCCACTTCTTTCACATGTTTTCCAGCCTCACCGACAAACTCGACAAGACCTTCCGTAATTTACGGGGCGTAGGCCGTATTTCAGAGAAGAATGTCTCCGATGCGCTGCGCGAGATTCGTCTCGCCCTGCTCGAAGCGGATGTCGAATACAAGGTTGCTCAAACCTTCATTGAAAACGTCAAGAAGAAGGCCCTCGGGGAGGACGTGCTCAAGTCCATCAAGCCCGGGGAGCAGGTCGTCAAAATCTTCCACGATGAGCTGACCTCCCTGCTCGGTGGAGACCAGTCTCCCCTCGACCTCAATCCCCCCGCCCGGATTCTCCTCTGCGGCCTGAACGGTGCAGGAAAGACCACGACTGCGGGCAAACTGGCCATGCGCCTCAAGAAAGAGGGCCGCCGACCGCTGCTCGTGGCCTGCGATCTCTACCGACCTGCCGCCATCGACCAGCTGGCCACCATCGCGGAACAGGTCGATGTCCCATGCTATACCCCTGATGCCGGTGAAAAAAACGTCATCAAGGTGGCCAAGGCCGCCCTCAAGTGGGCCGACCAGCAAGCGGGATCCTGCCTGATCTTCGACACCGCGGGCCGACAGGAAGTCGACGAGAACCTCATCAAGGAGCTCCGGGACCTCCACAAGTTCCTCAAGCCCCGGGAAACCCTCCTCGTCGCCGATGCCGCCACCGGCCAGCAGGCTGTCAAGGTGGCACAGACCTTCGATGAGACCGTCAGCCTCAGCGGCATAATCCTCACCAAGCTGGACGGCGACGCTCGCGGGGGAGCAGCCCTCTCCATGCGGGCTATTACAGGGCGTCCCATCAAGTATGTGGGTGAAGGAGAGAAACTCGAGCAATTCGCAGAGTTCCATCCCGATCGCATGGCGGGCCGCATTCTCGACATGGGAGATACCGTTTCCATGGTAGAGCAGGTCGCTGAGGCCATCGACGAGGAAAAGGCCGCCAAGGCCGCCAGGCGCCTGGAAAAGGGCCGCTTCGACTTCAATGACTTCCTCGAGCAGATGAAGATGCTTCAGAACCTCGGACCTCTCGAAGGCATTCTTGGAATGCTTCCCGGCTTCAACAAGATCAAGAAGCAACTTCCATCCGACGCCCTCGATTCGAAGCGCATCAAGCATATGGAGGCCATCGTTCTCTCCATGACACCCCGGGAGCGCACCCGCCCAGAGATCATCAAGGGCACCCGGCGCAAGCGAATCGCCAATGGCTCTGGCCGCACCCTCCTGGAGGTTAATCAACTCCTCAAGCAGTTCGGCATGATGCGCAAGATGATGAAGTCGAAGGGCAAGATGAAGAGCATGATGAAGCAGCTTGGCGCCCTTGGCGGAGGTGGAATGGGCGACATGGGAGGAATGGAAGACCTCATGGGAGGAATGGGAGGCGGCAAGGGAGGCGGGCCAAAACTGCCCTTCTGAGCAGCCGCGCGCAACCGCCCATAAGCCGGGGGAGAGACGCCCTCCAGAAGGACGGATCCCTATTTCCTCCTATTCCCCGTCCAGCCGCTCGGCTGCCCGGGACGCCGCTCCCTTGGCCCTGCCCTTGGTGGCATCCGCAGCAGTGAGGCGCATCCCCACCGGCTTGGAAACACCAAACTCCTCCATCGTGACCCCATACATTACATCTGCACGGTTCATCGTGCGTTTGTTGTGTGTAACGATGATGAACTGACTCTGGTCCACGAAGCGGTCAAGCACCTTGAGAAAGCGCCCGATATTGGACTCATCCAGGGGCGCATCCAACTCATCCAGAACGCAGAAGGGACTGGGCTTCACCATGTAAATTGAGAAGAGCAGTGCTACTGCGGTCATGGAACGCTCGCCACCGGAGAGCAACGTGATGGATTGCAGTTTCTTGCCCGGCGGCTTCGCGATCACCTCGATCCCGCAGTCAAGAGGGTCCTCCTCGTCCAGCAGGATAAGATCTGCTTTTGCAGAAGAACCAAAGAGCTCCTTGAACATCTCACGGAAGTTTGTCTGCACCTGCTGAAATGTCTCCGCAAAGAGAATGGTGGTTTCCGTGTTGATCTTCTCGATCACATTAAGGAGCTCCTCCTTCGCGATAATAAGGTCGTCATGCTGACCCTTCACAAAATTGTGGCGTTCCTCCAGCTCCTCATACTCATCGATGGAGTCGATATTGACCGGCCCCATGCTGTCCAGCTTACGTCGCAGTTCGACCACCGCGGCATCGATAAACTGCCAGTCCGGACCATCCTCGAGCTCCATGTTCTCGAGCTCTTCTTCCACCCGCCCGGCTATCGTGATCGCCTCCTCTTCCGAAGCGTTCTCATCTTCAGCACCCCCGGACTCCTGGCCTGACTCCATCTCGGCGCCTTCTTCCCCGGTTCCAGCATCACCCACCCCGGACTCGCCGGAATCCTCCGCACCTTCCTCCTCCTCGAGCGCCTCGTCCTTCTCAGACCGGGCAGCAAGAGTGGCACGGCGCTTCTCCAGGGCTCGCATGGCCTTGCGCTGCTCCAGCATACACGCAAGGAGGGCGTGCGAGTCCGGCTCAAAGGTCTGCAGGTCGACCTGGTAACGCTCCATCACACTCTCCAGAAGATTTTCAAGACGCATTTCGGTCTTGGCCAGCGCCACTTCTTCCTTTCCACGCTGTTCACCCAGCTGGTCAATCTTGTGCCGCAAGTCAGAAAGCGAGGCTTCAGCCGCATTGATGGACTGCTGCATCGCACTCCGGCGCCCACCCGCATCCTCAAGCTCTCCCTCCACTTCAAGGGCTCTGTGTCCACGATCGGAGATCTCCTCCCGCAACTTTTCGTCATCCTGTCCTGCGGAGCCTATCCGCCGCTCGAATTCCTCAATCTCAGCCAGGCGGCGGGTATTGAGCTCGCGTAATTCACCAATCCGGGTCTGGATCGGAAGTTGCTGCTGCTCAGCAGCCTCCCGGGTCCGCCGCTCAACAGCCAGGGCGGTCTGCAGCGCTCCCTGCTCCTCGCGCTCACTTCCTTCCCGGCGGCTCAACTCCTCCAGCTCCAGGACCAGGCGGCTGATGTCGCCCTCCACGGCCTCGGACCGTTCGCGAGCGGAATTGAGATCACTGTCGATATGAGCGCGCACCTCGTTGGCACTCGCTTCTCGCTTCTGAAGCTCATCCTGCTCACGCGTCACGTTGGCGAGCTTGCCTTCGAACGAGTTCACCTCCTGGCCGGCCAGCGAGGCGCGCCCACGCAACGTGGACAGCTCCACCTGCTGGCGCTGCAGACGATCCTTGGCCTGCTCGGCCGCAGCCTGCAGCTCATTCGTCCGGTGCTCCTGCGCATGCACCTTCTCGCTCTCTTCCCGCAAGACCACCCCCAGGTGCTTCACTTCCTCCTCAAGCTCCGAGACCTCCTTACGTCGTTCCAGCATGGACGCACCGGCTTCCCCTGCCGCACGGCCACCCCGGAACACCCCTTCCGGCCGCATGACCTCACCGGCCATGGTGACGCAGGTCCATGATGAATTCTGTAGCCGCAAGGCATGCGCGGCTGCACGGTCACGCACCACCAGGACTCCTTCCAGCAACTTCGCCACGATAGAACCCACCTCCTGCTCAGTCTCCACGCAATCAGCCGCCCAGCACTCTGCTCCCTCCGGCACCGTCATGAGCTGCCGGTCACTCTCCGGTATCACCCACTCGGGCGCGATGACGGAAACTTCTCCCTGTCCTGTCTGGGCAAGGCGATCGAGAATCGCATCGGCCAACTCCGCGTCCCGAACGAGGACAGCTTCAAGATTGGATCCAAGGGCACCCTCGACCGCACGTTCGAAACCGCCGCGCACTGACAGCTTGCTCCCCAGCACGCCACGTAACCCGGGCTGAATCAGCTGGGGATCATCAAGGCCAGCCAGCACACTCTGGGTTCCCTCCCTGAAACCCTCACCACGCGCCAGCAGCTGCTGCAGCAACTCCAGACGCGATCGACGGGCGGTCAGGTCGCGATCCAGCTCTACCCGGCGATTGCGGCCCGCCTCGAGATCCCCACGGGAGTGCTGAAAAGCCCGCTCGGCAGCCAGTTGCTGATCTTCAATCTGCTGCGCACGCTCCTCCTCCTCAGCGATCTTGGCCTTCAATTCCCCCTCGGTTGTTTGGAGTTCCGCAATCTCGACCCTCAGGACTTCCTCCTCCTCACTCAACTGGCGCAATCGGTTCCGGCTCGCCGCTGAGGAGGAGTCAGCGCTTTCGATACGGGCCTCGGCCGAGGCCACCGTCGCCTCCAGGCGTTTTGCCTCTTCCCTCGCCTCGTGCAGTTGCCGGGCCGTGACCTCACGCTGCTGCCCGAGGTCCTCGACCAACGCGGTCTTCTGCGACAGGGCCTGCTCCTGCTCTCCGATCCGCCGTAGCAGGGCATCAAGCTCCTCCTTGGAAACACTGAAATTGAGCTCCTGCTGAGCAAGTTTCTGCTCTGCAATCTGGAGATCATCGCGATTGGTCTGAATCCTCTCACGCAATTCCTCACAGCGCTCCTCATTGAAGCGGATCCGGCTCTCCGCCGCATGGGCCGCATTCTGATGACTGGAAAGTCGTTGGCGCAGCTCCGAAAGTTCGCTTTCCAGGTTGGTCGCACTGTCCCTCGCCGACACTACCGCCATCTCGACTTCGGGCAGGCTCTCCTCCAATGAAGCTCGATGTCGCTCGATCGACTTGAGGGAATTTGTCAGCTCCTCCCGCTCTCCCGCGTGTTCACTGAAACGCCTGTGACAGAGATGCGTGTCGAGAATCGACACGTCGTTGGCCAGCGCCTGGTAGCGCCGCGCCTTGGCAACCTGCCGCTTCAGGGAATTGATACGGCGCTCCTGCTCCTCGAGCACATCGTGGACGCGCAGCAGGTTCGCCTCGGTGTATTCCAGTTTGCGGAGGGCCTCCTTCTTCTCCTTCTTGAACTTCGTAATCCCCGCCGCTTCCTCGAAAACCTGCCGACGATCCTCAGGCTTGGCACTCAGGAGCATGTCTATCTTGCCCTGCTCCATGATGGAGTAGGCCGACCGCCCGATTCCCGTATCCATGAAGAGTTCATGAATGTCACGCAGACGGCAGAGGGTATCATTGATGCGGTATTCCGACTTTCCATCCCGGAACACCCTCCGCGTGATCGCCACTTCGTTGTATTCCGTCTTCAGAGCTTCCTCACAGTCGGTAAGGTTCAGAGTCACCTCTGCCATTGGGAGGGCCTTGCGCTTGTCCGTGCCGTTAAAGATCACGTCGGCCATTTCCCCGCCCCTCAGGGCCTTGGCAGAGGTCTCCCCCAGAACCCAGCGGACGGCATCCACCACATTGGATTTCCCACATCCATTGGGACCGACAATCCCCGTAATTCCCTCGTGAAATTCAAATATGGTGCGCTCCGCGAAGGACTTGAAACCTTGAAGGACGAGGGATTTTAGATGCATTCCAGAGTAATGATTATGGCGTGGCCAAAGGCTAGGGAGCAGTCCTTGGAGGAGCAAGCATAGATCGGCTATTGATCAATATGTGGTGTCTTTCCCAAGAAGTCATACCACATGATCGATACCCCCCTCATGTGTTTTATAAAAATTAACATTTTGGAAAATCGAACTTAAGAACCCTCCCGACTTCCATACCTTGTATTTTGAAGCCCCTGACGCCCCCCGGCCCCCAATCCGACCCGGCCGCAGTTGACCGATTCGTCAGGCCTCTCTAGAAGCCCGCCTCATGTCGGATTTTCTCAACAATCTCTTCTCGCTCGAAGGCAAGGTCGCGATCGTGATCGGCGGAACCGGTGAGCTCTGCGGAGCCATGGCCGATGGGTTGGCGCAAGCGGGCGCCGAAGTGGTCCTCGTGGGCCGCAGCGAGGAAAAGGCGGCCGCGCGCATGGCCTCCATCTCAGATAAAGGCGGGAAATCCCGCTTTATCGCCGCTGATGTCGGCAGCCGGGCCGCCCTCGATGCGCTTCGCGATGAAGTTCTCAGCCAGTGTGGCCGCGCCGACATCCTGATCAATGGAGCGGGGGTCAACTCCCCCACTCCTGTCCTCGATATTGAGGAAGAGGAATTCAGCCGCATCATCGACATCAACCTCGCGGGAGTCCTCCGGGGCTGCCAGAGCTTTGCCTCCTATTTTCTCGATAACAACGTGCCCGGATCGATCATTAACCTGGGCTCGATTTCCGGTCTCAACCCCCTCTCCCGGGTCTTCACCTACTCTGCCTCCAAGGGCGCAGTACACAATCTGAGCCGCAATCTTGCGCGGGAGTGGGCTCCCCACGGCATTCGTGTCAACACCCTCGTGCCAGGCTTCTTCCCCGCCGAACAGAACCGAAAGGTCCTCACCCCCGACCGGGTGGCCCAGATCATGGGGCACACCCCGATGGACCGCTTCGGGGAGGCCCCTGAACTGGTCGGAGCCACCCTGCTGCTGGCATCAAACACCGCGGGCGGCTTCATTACCGGCACCGAAATGATCGTGGATGGTGGATTTAATGCGGTGAGCATCTAAAAAACGCCTCCCACCCGGAAAAACGGCGTCTGGCAACACCCACCGCTGGCCCATCCACGAATCCTACGGCCCTGCGACAGGCGCACCATCAGTTGACCAGCGCCTGCCTTGGCAATATGATCCTCCAGCGGTCCGGGACCATGTCGAAATTCGCGCCGCACCTTCCGTTCGGCCCCTAACCCCTTGCAAATACACATTCTCCCCGCACTGTGCCTTGCCCTTGGCGACACCTGCGTGTATGCAAACCGCCGCTTTTCGCAGCATTTTCAATTGCTCCTTAGCCTCTCATGATCAAGTGGATTCTCCAGAAGATCGTCGGATCGAAACACCAGCGCGAATTAAAGCGCATGTGGCCGGTGGTCGCAAAAATCAACGCGATCGAGGAGGCCCTTCAGGCAGAGTCCCGCGAAGCCATTCTGGCGAAGGTCGCAGGCTGGCAGAAACACCTCCACCGCTACCTGCCCCTGACCACCGCCACCCGGCGGGAAATCGAGCGCATGCCTTCCGAGGAGCTCGCTGTAATGGCACAGGAACTCGGGGAGCGCTTCTCCTCCCTGCGTGAAGAGTTTCCCGAGCTTCCCTCCCGGGTCGAGGCCAGCCCGGAATCCATCGAAGCCGCCAAGGACGCGTTCCGCGCGATCGAGGAACGCTTTCCGGAGCTACGACGCAAATATCTCGATACCATTCTCCCAGAAGCCTTCGCGGTAGTGAAGAACACCGGTCGCCGGCTTGTCGGCGAGACCATCGAGGTCTGCGACCAGCCGATCAGATGGGACATGGTTCACTTTGACGTTCAGCTTATCGGCGGCATTGCCCTCCATCGCCGCATGATCGCGGAAATGCAGACCGGGGAAGGCAAGACTCTGGTTGCAACCCTTCCGGTCTTCCTCAATGCCCTGACCGGCCTCGGGGTTCACGTCGTCACCGTCAATGACTACCTCGCCCGACGCGACTCGGAGTGGATGGGCGCGGTCTTCAAGTTTCTCGGACTGACCGTGGGCTGCATCCAGAACCAGCAACCGCCGCCGGAGCGCCGGAAGCAGTACTGCTACGACATTACCTACGGTACTAACTCCGAGTTCGGATTCGATTACCTGCGCGACAACGGAATGGCCTCTTCGCGCGAGGAGCAGGTACAGCGCACCCACTACTACGCCATCATCGACGAGGTCGACTCCATTCTCATCGACGAGGCGCGCACCCCCCTCATCATCTCCGGCCCGTCGGTGATGACCTCTTCAACCGAACAGTATGTCCGCCACAAGGGGCTGGTCGAGCAACTCGTCAAAAAGCAGAATCTGCTCTGCAACGAACTCGCCACTCAGGCCAAGAAGCATCTCGACAACGACGAGGAAGACGAGGCCGGCCGCTGCCTTTTCAAGATCAAGCAGGGCCAGCCGCGCAACCGGCAGCTCATGCGCATGATGGAGGACCCCGAACTTCGCCGTCTCGTGCAGAAGAGCGAGCTCTCCATGTATCAGGATGCCCAGAAGAAGGAACTCTTCGCGGTCAAGGAGGAGCTCTACTTCACGATCGATGAAAAGGGGCATGATGCGGACCTCATGGAGATGGGCCGCGAATTTCTTTCCCCAGATGATCCGGATGCCTTCATTCTCCCCGATCTGGCCGAGGCCTTCGCCGAAATCGACGCCGATCTCGAGCTCGACGAGGAGACCGCCCGCAGCAGGAAGCAGGAAGTGGAGGAAAGCCTGGACCGCCGCGGCGAGAAGATGCACTCCATCTCCCAGCTCCTGAAGGCCTACTGTCTCTTCGAGAGGGACGTCGAGTACGTCGTGCAGGACAACAAGGTCGTCATCGTGGACGAAAACACGGGCCGTGAGATGCCTGGGCGTCGCTGGTCGGACGGCCTTCATCAGGCTGTGGAAGCCAAGGAAGGTGTCGAAATCGAGCGCGAAACCCAGACATACGCCACCATCACGATCCAGAACTACTTCCGCCTCTACGAAAAGCTGGCGGGCATGACCGGAACGGCTGAAACCGAAGCGGCGGAGTTTTCCGACATCTACCGCCTCGATGTCCTTCCCATTCCCACCAACGAGCCCAACACGCGGGAGGATCTCAACGACCAGGTCTTCAAGACCCGGCGGGAGAAATATAATGCCGTGGTCACCGCGATTCAATCCGCTCACGAGAAGGGCCAACCAGTCCTCGTGGGAACGGCCTCGGTGGAAGCATCCGAGACTCTCTCTCGCATGCTCAAGCGCGGGAAAATTCCCCACTCCGTCCTGAATGCAAAGTATCACCGGCAGGAAGCCGAGATCGTATCCCGGGCCGGGCAGAAAGGGTCCGTTACGGTTTCCACCAACATGGCCGGCCGGGGCACGGACATCAAGCTGTCGGAAGGAGTCCCCGAGGCCGGTGGCCTAATGGTGATCGGCACCGAGCGCCACGAATCCCGCCGAATCGACCGCCAGTTGCGTGGCCGTTGCGCCCGTCAGGGCGACCCCGGAGGTTCACAGTTTTTCATCTCCTTCGAAGATGACCTGATGCGGAATTTCGCAGCCGCCGAACGCATGACCAGCATGATGGAACGCTTCGGCATGGAGGACGGCGAGGCTCTTGAGCACCGCTGGCTCAACCGCTCGGTGGAAACAGCCCAGAAACGCGTAGAGCAACTGCACTACCGGCGCCGGAAGTACGTCCTCGATTTCGACGACGTGATGAATAACCAGCGTGAGGTCGTCTACGGATACCGGAATGAAGTCCTCACGTCCGAGGACCCTCGCGAACTGATCTACGAAATCATCGACAAGGTGATTCCCGCGCAGGTCGAGAGTTATCTTGTAGACCGGGACGAGGGCTCTCCTGACTACAACGAGCTCATCGGCTGGGCGAATACCACCTTTCCGATCCATCTCGATCGCTCGCCCGAGACCTTTGACGGCAAGGAGCCCGAGGAAATCAGCGCAGTAATCATTGAGAAGGTCAAGACCGCCTACGAGCTCAAGATCCAGGTCGAGGACCCCGCTCTGCTGGACCAGCTCGAGCGCCACATCATCATGGTGGCCATCGACCGGCTCTGGCAGCAACACCTCTATAACATGGACTCCCTGCGGGATGGAGTGCACCTGCGGGCCCAGGGACAGAAGGACCCTCTCGTTGAGTATAAAAATGAGGCCTACAACCTTTTCGTCAGCCTCATGGACAGCATCGAGGGCGAAGTCCTCACCAACCTGTTCCGGAGCACAACCAATCTTGAAAACTTCGAGCAGTTCCTGCACAATCTCCCCTTCGAGATGAATGATCAGGCTTCTCCCGGGCCTGCCATCGGTCAGGGCAACCTCGCCTCCTCCGGGGCGGCAGGAGTGGACCCTGACGGCGGAGGTGGAGGCCAACTCAAGCTCAACATCCCCAAGCGCCGCCCCACCATCAAGGTGGGCCGGAATGAACCCTGCCCCTGCGGCTCCGGGAAAAAATACAAGGCGTGCTGTGGTCGGCAGGGCTGATTGCAAGGGTCCACCACGGCGCAGGAGGCCCCGCCTTCCCTGCAAAATCCCCGCTTGACGGTCTCGCTCACCCCTCCTAGGCTCCGCGCCCCCAAAGCCTTTGGGGCTCAATCTCTCTATCTCCATGGCAAAAAGTCACGACCGCGGCATTGATATTAAAAAAGGAGAGTCCGTCGACCGGGCCCTCAAGCGGCTGAAGACCAAGCTCGATTCCGAGGGAATCATCGAGGAAATGCGCCGTCGTCGCGCATTCGAGACTCCTGCAGACCGGAAACGCAGGAAGGCCCGGAGCGCAATCAAGCGCAACCGCGTGCGCTGGCGCTATATCTCGGAAGCAACCGAGAAAAAGATCGAGGAGCGCAAGGCCGCCGCTGCTGCTGCCCAGAGCGCCTCCCCCGCTCCGGGCGAGTAGGGCCCCCAAGCCTCTCCTCCTCGCCGGCTTCTATCCCTCGAAGGCCTTGACGATCAGGGTCGCATTGTGGCCCCCGAAGCCAAACCCGTTGCTGGCCGCCACCTTGATCTTGGCATCACGAGCCTCATTGGGCACGTAGTCGAGGTCGCACTCGGGGTCCCGATTCTCGAGGTTGATGGTCGGCGGAAGCACCCCATCACGAATAGCGAGGATACAGGCCGCGAGCTCGACTGCGCCCGCCGCCCCAAGCAGGTGACCGGTCATTGACTTGGTTGAACTGACTGCCAGCCCGTTGGTGGCATGGTCACCACAAGCCACCTTGATAGCCCTCGTCTCGGCGATGTCACCGAGCGGAGTAGACGTCCCGTGAGCATTAAGATACTCGATATCCTCGGGGTTCACTTCCGCATGCTTCATCGCCATCCGCATCGCCCGGGCGGGCCCACTCCCATCCGGGGAAGGCGCACTGAGGTGGTGCGCATCCGCGCTGACTCCATAGCCCGCCAGCTCGGCATAGATTTCCGCCCCGCGCTTCCGGGCATGTTCAAGCTCTTCAAGCATCAGGACACCGGCACCTTCTCCCATCACAAAACCATCCCGGTCCACATCAAAGGGCCGCGATGCCCGCTCAGGCTCATCATTACGCCCTGTCAGGGCGCGCATGTTGCTGAAACCCGCCAGACCCATTGCCTGGATGGAGGCTTCGGAACCGCCCGCCAGAATTGCGTCTGCATCACCAAACTTCAGGATTCGCCAGGCTTCACCCACTGAGTTGTTGGCGGTCGCACAGGCCGTCACAATCGACATGTTGGGGCCTCCAAAGCCATACTCCATGGAGATCATTCCGGCCGCTATGTTTGCAATCATCATCGGGATCACAAACGGGCTGACCCGTCCGGGACCCTTTTCCATGAGAACCCTGTGCTGCTCCGCCAGAGTGCTCAAGCCCCCGATTCCACTCCCCACCATCACCCCGATCCTCGTCCGATCCACTGCCTCGGGATCCAACCCGCTGTCAAGGAGGGCCATCCGGGCTGCTGGAATGGCAAATTGCGTATAGCGATCAGAGCGTCGCGCGTCCTTCGGGTTCCTGTAGAATGCTTTGGGATCGAATCCCCGCACCTCCCCCGCAATCCTGCAGGGATAGGGAGATGGATCGCACTGCTCGATTGTGGCAATTCCCGAGCGCCCCTCCTTCAAACCCTCCCAGGTTGTTGCAATATCATTTCCGAGGGGGCTGACAGCACCCATCCCAGTCACTACAACTCTCCGTCCAGACATAAGATAAGCAAATCTGGGCCCTGACAGGCCCGGAATGGACCTAAACCGCCCGAAGACCTTTCGCAAGTCTCATCCCAGTCTGCGGTCCCGTCCCTGACGAATAAAGCTCCCGCACCTGGGACAAGGTTGCACCACATCACAACCTTCCATGCGGTGAACAGACCCACAGATCCGGCACCGGACGACGTCCCGCCGCACTCCTTTCGACAGCCGTCGTTCTCTCAGCTCCTCCCGCAGGGTTCCCAATCCAACCACTGCCGCACTCAGGAACAGGATTGCCGTAAAAAACTGCGGTATTCCAATGTCAATCATCACCTTGCTTCGAACCGGGCTTGCGACCCCTCACATGCACCTCAATATCTCCCCACACCAGATTCTCCGTTCCAATTGCTAACCTCTGGGCACGCAACCAACGGGAAATAATGGCATCAAGCACGGAATCCCCCGCACCGAGGGGCTGGCAGGTTTCGATTATTCCCCGCCTATTGACCGCCACCCGGAATCGCCTTTCCAATCCCAGTAATTCACGAGGCCGCAGGGCCTCACGATCATCCCCCTGCGCATCACCAATAAGAGCATGCACAGGACTCGTGGGAGGAGGGTCCCCCCAACGCTCCCGTAGTGAAGCACTGGCTTCCGTGAAAAGATGAGCCTCCACTTCCGTCCGGGCTGCGAACCGCTCCATCTCCCTCTTCACTTCTGGCAGCGGTGGTCGGAGCGGGTCCAGAATCCGTGGCAGCTCAACCTGGGCCGTCCGATCGACAGCTGGGTGGAGCAGGGGCTCATGTCTGACCTGCCGCAGCAGAGAGGACTCGAACCGCTGCATCCGAACCTGCAGCGTCCCCTCTACCGCAGGCTCCCACTGATCAAGATAGGGCGCCTCCTGTCGGGCCCATTCGAGCCAACGGCGTGAAGCGTCGGTTCCCGGAGTAAGCACGGTCAACCGGCCCGCATCACGAAGATCTGCCTGCTGCTGTCCCCCTTCCACACGGATCAGCATGACGCCCAGTCCGCACATCACGAGCGCGAGCACGACCGCCATCACCATCCGCCCTGTCGAGCCTCGCCCGACCCGCCAGCGAAACAGGAGTCCCGCCTCCTCATCACGCAGCGTGCGCCGGGATTTATGCGCAGGTTCCATCCTAATCGCTCCCCGGCGGCGCCTCTCCCTGGCTACGGAAGTCCGTTTTCTCCATTTCCAGCCGACCACCCAGAATCACCTCGATCCCCACCTCCTCTGCCACACGTTCCAAGTCACTGATCAGCCCGATTTCCATGTCTTCGTCCATGATCGCAACCAGAACTTCGATCCCTCGCTCCGCCTTGAGGACAGCCAGTTGCCCCGCAAGATCCTCGAAAGCAATCTCCCGCCGGCCAAGGTGAAAACGGGCCTGAGGCCCGCTACGCCCAAAAAGGCTCACTCGCTTCCCCAGTGGAATGGTGTCCATCCGCGAACCGAACTTCATCTTGTTGAGTGGCACCCCAGCCTGTTCTGCCACGGCCGGGATGAGCGTAGAGAAAATAAGGAGCACCACCAGCACGTCCAGCACCGCCAGAAGATACAGGGCAGAGGGCCGCTCGGGCAGTGAGATCCTCGCTTTCACGGGTTTCCACTCCGGGTCTCTTTTCCCTTTTCCTTTTGCGCCTCTACTTCCTCCCGGAAAGAGACAATCTCGGAGTTCGAACGGGCGTCGACGATCAGGTTGACCACCTCAATACCCGCGCGCTGCAAACGATACAGCAGGCGCTTGGCCCTCCCGAGCATGGCCAGATAGAAAAGATACGCACAGGTCGCGATGCAAAGGCCCGCCGCAGTCGTGACCAGACTTTGAAAAATGCCCCCCGCAAGGCTGGCATGAGCAATCTCCCCTTCCGCCTGATTGATCTCGGTAAAGACGTCGATCAGTCCAAGTGAAGTTCCAAGAAGGCCGGCCAGCGGCGCTACCAGGGCAATTCCGAGCAGGGCACGCAGGTTTTTCTCCATGCGGGGCACCTCCATGCAGACCGCCTCATCCGCTATTTCCCGCAGGTCCGTCCTTTCCATGTGGTGCCGGGTCAACACGCTGTTCACTACTCGACCGGTCGGTCCGGGAACCCGGCCGGCCTCATGAATCGCTTCCGCAAACGCCTTCCGCCGGATGTGGTTCGATATGCCCAGCAGAAAGTCGGCCGCGTTTACGCGGACGCTGTGAAAATAGAGCATCCGCTCAAAGACGAAGACGACTGCCAGAAACGCGAGGACGCCCTGAAGCCAGAGCACGGGACCGCCATACTGCAGGAGTTCTGCCATCGGGACACAGTATACCGCGTTGGTCCCTCCTTGACCAGATGTTCTCTGACGATCCACGAATTCCTCTCCCTGGCTGCGGTTCCATTGCCCTTGACCCCCTTCCCTGCTGCCTCTACCTAACGCAATGTCATTTGCTGAGCTTGGGCTCTCGGAGGAGGTCCTGAAGGCCATCGAAGAGTCGGGTTACACCACTCCAACCCCCATTCAGCAACAGGGGATTCCCCTCGTCCTCGAGGGCCGCGATGTCATTGGAGCGTCCCAAACCGGAACCGGGAAAACAGCGGCCTTCGCCCTTCCTGTCCTGAGCAAGCTCAGCCCGATGGGGAAGCCGCAATGCCTCGTCCTCGAACCAACCCGCGAACTTGCCCACCAGGTAGCGGAATCTTTCGAGCATTACGGCAAGCACACCGGATTCCGGGTCGCCCTCCTCCACGGGGGCGTCGGCTACGGGAGCCAAGTGGACCAACTGGAAAACGGGGCCGATATCGTGGTTGCCACTCCGGGCCGTCTCATCGACCTCTTCTACCGGGCAAACATGCGTTTCGGCGCGCTGAAGGCCCTCATCCTCGACGAGGTCGATCGCATGCTGGACATGGGCTTTCTTCCCGATGTGCGGAAGATCGTGAACCTCTGCCCGTGGGACGAGCGGCAGACCCTGTTCTTTTCGGCCACCATGCCACCGGCGATCCAGACCTTCGCGGAATGGTGTCTGAAAGACCCCGTCGAAGTCGAGATCGCCCGCCGTGCAGTCGCCTCCACCGTGACACACGCCTTCTATCCCGTTTCCATGACTCAGCGGGACGAACTACTCCTTGCCCTCCTTAAGGAAACCGACTTCCAAAGCGTGATGATTTTCACCCGTACGCGCAAGGAAGCGGATTCCGTCGCGGGACTGCTCAGGCAGAAGGGGCACGAAAAGGTCGCGGTGATGCACTCCGACATCCGCCAGACTGACCGGATGAAGGCTCTCAAGGGATTCAAGGAAGGACTCTTCGAAGTCCTTGTCGCCACTGATGTCGCAGCACGAGGAATCGATATTTCGAACGTGACCCATGTGATCAACTATCGCGTTCCCGAGAACGCAGAGGACTATGTGCACCGCATTGGCCGCACGGGCCGGGCAGAGCAGGAAGGGGATGCCTTTACGCTGCTCACCGCGGACGAACTCGACTTCGCCGAATCGGTGGAACGCTTCATCGAAAAGAAAATCGCGCGCCGGAAGCTCCCGGACTTCGACTACTCCTATACCGCACTCCTCGACGACAAACCCAGCAAACCAATCCGCCGGCCCAGGCGTCCCTCCGGGCGACGGCGACGCTAGGAATCGCGATCTTTCGGGTTCTGCAATTCCTCACCCAAGGCTAGGCTGGCCTGCAGTCATGCGCATTCTCGCCATCGATCCCGCCATTCGGAACACGGGATTTGCCGTGGTGGAAGGCAATCACAAGGATCAGCGTGCCCTCGCCTACGACGTACTCTCCATTCCGCGCAGACTACCCCAGTCCGAGGCCCTGTCCGCGGTTCGCACCGGACTCGCGAACATCATCACAAAGTGGGAACCGGACGAGGTGGCGGTCGAGGGGATCATCTTCGTGCAGTCCCATCGCACCGCGATATCGATGGGCGCAGCTCGTGCAGCCGCCCTGATCGCGGCCGCCGATCACGGTCTTCCGGTCTACGAATACGCCCCACGCAAGATCAAGCAGGCTGTTGTTGGCAAGGGTGCGGCCGACAAGGAGCAGGTCGCCTTCATGGTCCGGGCCCTCCTCGGCCTCTCCGAGAACCCTCCGCACGATGCCGCGGATGCGCTCGCAATTGCCCTCGCCCACCTCTTCGCCTCCGACCCTCTCAAGCAGGATGCCCTCCCCCGTGCCAGAATCTAGCCTCATGAACTCGCACTGGCTGGGATCGGATGTCCCATATGAAAACACCCTGCAACTCCAGCAGGAGCACGTCTCCCAGCTGTACGCCGCAGCTGCCGGAGAGTCCGTGTTTCTTCTGGAACATGCTCCCGTCTACACCATCGGTCGCACCCGGGACCAGAGCAGTCTCGGCCAGGCCTCCTACCTCCCCCACCCGGTGGTCGAAATCAACCGGGGTGGCCAAGCCACCTACCACGGCCCGGGTCAACTGGTCGGTTACCCCATCATCGATCTGCGACGCTACGGACGGGACCTGCACGCCTACCTGCGCCTTCTCGAGGAGGCCCTCGTGACCTCTCTCGCTGACTACGGGGTAAAGGCTCAGCGCAGGGAGAACCTAACCGGGGTCTGGGTGGGTGAACGCAAAATCGCCAGCATTGGCGTGGGCGTGCGCAAATGGATCGCGATGCACGGCTTTGCGCTCAACATCACGAAGGAGTGTCTTCCGCCATTCCAATTCATCACTCCCTGCGGACTGGACGGCGTGGCCATGACCTGCCTTCACGACGAAACCGACCAGCGCCCACAGCCCCGCGAAGTCGGGACGGTCGTGGCAGGACACCTGGAGAACCTCCTGCGCAAGCTTGCAGATAACTCCTCGTCATGAGGCGGAGGGCCCGGAGGCCAGACTACGGGACCAGACGGATGAAGAAAGGCCCGGACATCGTCCGGGCCTTGAAAAACAGACCGTAGCTCTCAGCGCACCGGGGCGTCCGGGACTACTTCGCCTTGGCGGCCTTCTCGTCCGCGACCTTCTTGATCACCTCCTCCGAGATCCCCTTGGGGGCAGCCGCATAGTGGGAGAATTCCATCGAGAACTGGCCCCGTCCCGAGGTCATAGTTCGCAGGTCGCCGATATAACCGAACATTTCGCCAAGGGGCGATTCCGCCTTGATCCGGATACCGGTGGGCGCGCGATCCTGGGCGTGAATCATGCCCCGGCGCCGGTTGAGGTCACCGATGACGTCGCCCACGTTCTCCTCAGGGGTAAAGACATCCAGCTTCATGATCGGCTCCAGAAGCTGGGGCCCGGCCTTGGGAACTGATTGCCGGTAGGCGGCCCTTGCGGCCAGTTCAAAGGCAACGGCCGAGGAGTCCACCGAGTGATGACCTCCATCCCTCAGGGTCACCTTGAAATCGAGGCACGGGAACTCCGCAAGCACGCCCTTCTCAAGCGAACGCCGGAACCCCTTCTCCACCGCGGGAATGTACTCTTTCGGGACGTTACCGCCGACAACCTTCGATTCGAACTCGAATCCGGAACCCGGCTCCAGCGGCTCAATGGTGTAATCGATCTTGCCATACTGACCGGATCCACCGCTCTGCTTCTTGTGGGTGTAGGAATCCTCAATCGTCTGGGTGACGGTCTCGCGGTAGGCAACCTGGGGAGCACCGACAATGGTCTCCACGCCATAGGTTCGCTTCAGGATATCCACCTTGATATCCAGGTGAAGCTCTCCCATGCCCTTGAGCACGGTCTCCCCACTGTCCTGATCGGTCTCCACCCGGAAGGAAGGATCCTCCTTGATCATCTTCCCGAGGGCTACTCCGAGCTTGTCCGCCTGGCCCACTTCGGCCGGGTGAACCGCCATCGAGATGACCGGGTCGGGGAAGACCATGGGCTCAAGCGTCGCCGGCTTCTTCTCGTCACAGAGTGTGTGGCCGGTCTGCACGTTCTTCAGCCCGAGGAGGGCCACGATATCTCCAGCCTGCGCTTCCTCGAGCTCCCTCCGGTCGTCAGCGTGCATCTCCACGATGCGTCCCACGCGCTCGGTCTTGCCTGTGAAGGTATTGAGGATCATTGTTCCCTTCTTCAGGCGGCCCGAGTAGATCCGGGTGAAGGTCAGGGCCCCGTACTGGTCATCCATGATCTTGAAGGCCAGGGCGCGCAGGGGCAGATCGGGGTCGACAACCGCCAGCTCGCCCGTCTCGTTACCCTCGAGATCCACTTCGGGCTGGGGAGGCACCTCGGTCGGGTTGGGCAGGTAGTCAACCACTGCGTTCAGGATCAGCTGCACACCCTTGTTCTTGAAGGCCGAGCCGCAGAAGGTCGGGAAGAAAGCAAGGTCGATTGTTCCCTTTCGGATGAGCCGTTTGAGGGTGTCCACGTCCGGTTCCTCGCCCTCGAGATACTTCTCCATCACCTCGTCGTCCTGCTCCACCGCCATCTCGATGAGCTCGCCGCGGTACTGTTCCACCTTGTCCGCCATCTCAGCGGGCGGCTCCTCGACCCGGTAGTTGGTCGGGTCGCCGGAATCATCCCAGATCCACGCCTCCTTCTTGAGAAGGTCGACTACTCCGACAAAATCATCCTCCGCCCCGATGGGCAGAGCCAGCACCATCGGCTTGGCTGCCAGCACATTCTTGATCTGGTCCACCACCCCGTAGAAGTCCGCACCCACCCGGTCCATCTTGTTGACCAGGATCAGCCGGGCCACCTCGGACTCGTTCGCGTAACGCCAGTTCGTCTCGGACTGGGGCTCAACCCCGCCGGAGGCACAGAAGACACCAACACCTCCATCAAGCACCTTGAGCGACCGGTAGACCTCGATCGTGAAGTCCACGTGTCCAGGGGTGTCGATGATATTCAGCTGGTGGTCATTCCAGAAGCAGGTCGTCGCCGCGGACTGGATCGTAATACCACGCTCCTGCTCCTGTTCCATGAAGTCCGTGGTAGCCGCGCCGTCATGCACTTCACCGATCTTGTGGATCTTGCCGGTAAGCTTCAGGATGCGTTCCGTGGTAGTGGTCTTGCCGGCATCAACGTGTGCGAAGATGCCAATGTTGCGGTAGTTGGAAAGATCAGCCATGATTAGATGTTTGGTAGGCTAAATTTTTGCAGGCGCCGTGTCTGCCTCAACTACCCGGAAAAGTCGAGGCCAGAGACAGATTTTAGGCCTGTTTTCTTGAGAATACGGCGCCATTTACGGGCCTGCGGCATCTGCCATCACTTTGGCAGGCTGAACAAAGCTGCGTTTTTAACCGCTCCCGGCTCCTTCTGCCGTCCACCCAATGCCCCTCAGCGCTTGTCTTCGACGAACTTGAAGGGCTTTCCCCCAACAAGGTCGTTGCTCGTGAAACTGGGGCACCAGTAGCGCTCGACGTGCTGGACAACGAGGTCCGTGCCCGTGAAGTGATCCACCCCGGGGGGACGCTGGGGATTGTACATCGTATCTGTCATGTCCCGCATGAGGGCGACATTCTTGCCGACCTTGACCATCTGCCGGATTCCAAAGGGGCGTCCCAGCACGCACATGTTAAGGTGCACTCCACACAGGATCACGTTGTCAATCTTCCGCGCCGCAAGCAAATTGTAGGTTTCCTGGCCATGGTCGGTAATGGCATCCCCCTTCTCAATCCCGATCGTCTTGATCTGCCTCGACCAGGCTTCCCGGATCTCGCACTTGGGCTCCTTGCAACTACAACCCATGTCCGAGTCATCAATGGGCAGAACCCCCTCGAAGGCCGGGTCGGGCCAGCACCATTTCGTTCCCCAGCGACTCTTCGTACTCAGCTTGACAGGGGGCTTCGTGAGCGGGACCCCCTGCGCGTACTTCCTCTGGGGAGCGTCCTTGTAAAAGTCCACCACGCTACTCGGAGCGTGAATGATGAGGAGCCCCTTTGCCCGCGCCTTCCTGACTACCTCGTCCAGGGGGCCCGCCATCTCGCCCACCCGGCGAGCCGCCGACTTGCACCAATGATCGTCCCACATGTCACAGACGATGAGGGCAGTCCTCGCAGCCTCCCACTCCACCTTCCTCGTCACTTCCGTTGCAGGGGCATCCTTGGCCCAGGAGCGCATGGTGAGAGTGAGCATTTCCTCAGCCATGAGTGGACCGGTCAAAAGAACGAGCAGGAAGAGTGCGATGAGGTGACGCAGAAGCGTTTTCATGGGGCCACGCTAAAGATCTAACCGCACCGCCGCAACTGTGAATCCCTTCCCCGGTGGCCGGGGATATTCCCTGCGAAACACTTTTTTCCTGCCCGGCCGCCCCATCCCTGTAGGAGCCAGGGATTCCATCATTACGAGGCAAGCGCCCGTCTTCGTCTCCATTTTCCCTCATTACGCTCACCCGTGGTTCGACCCCTTCCCGGTGAACACCGCTTACGCGAGGATGCCATCCACCACCTTCCCGTGCACGTCGGTGAGACTTTCCTTCCGGCCCTGGTGAAAATAGGTCAGCAGTTCATGCTCCAGCCCCATCAGATGCAGGATCGTGGCATGGATATCGTGAACGTGCACGGGATCGACCTCGGCCCGGAATCCAAACTCGTCCGTCTCCCCGTATGCTGTCCCTCCCTTGACCCCGGCCCCTGCCATCCACATCGAGAAGCCGTAGGGATTGTGGTTCCGCCCGGGAGCATCCTTGCCCTCGCTGAAGGGCATACGCCCAAACTCGCCTCCCCAGACCACGAGCGTTTCCTCGAGGAGACCTCGTTGTTCCAGGTCGGCAAGCAGGGCTGCAATGGGTTGATCGATTTCCGCCCCATGCTGGCCGTGATTCTTCTCGATGGACTCGTGGGCATCCCAGGTTTCCTCCAGATGCCCCCCACCTGAATACAGCTGCACGAAACGGACCCCCCTTTCGATCAACCGGCGGGCCACCAGACAGTTGCGCCCAAACTCATCGGTAGGGGCCTGCCCCACTCCGTAAGCCTCTTTGGTTGTCTCCGCTTCCTCGTTCAGATCCACGGCCTCCGGAGCCTCCGCCTGCATCCGATATGCCAGCTCATACGCTTGAATGCGTGCCGCCAGCTCGCTCCCCCCCGGCCTCGCGGCAAGATGCTCTTCATTCAGCGCGCCCAACAGATCGAGCTGGTTGCGCTGTGCCCGCCGGTCCAGGTGGGCGGGACCCTCCAAGTCGAGCACCGGGCTTCCCACCGGGCGGAAGAGAGTTCCCTGGTAGGTCGCCGGCATGAATCCGCTCGACCAGTTCGGTTGCCCGCTGATCGGCCCTCCCCGCTTGTCCAGCATTACCACATGGGCAGGCAGGCTGTCGTTCTCGGTCCCCAGGCCATAGGCCACCCAAGAACCCAGGGAAGGACGACCAATCAGGGGCATGCCCGTATTCATCTGCACCAACGCCGACCCGTGGGCGTGGCTGTCTGCGTGACAGGAACGCACCACCGCAAGCTTGTCCGCGTGCTCACGGATGCGGGGAAAGTAATCAGAGATCAGCAGGCCACTCTGCCCCCCCGGCCTGAATTCCCGCCAGTTGGGAGTCAGGAAACCCACCCGGCGCCCCCCGGAATTGATATACTTCTTATCGGGCGGGAGCTTCTTCCCCGCATGTTTGCGCAGTTCCGGTTTGTAGTCGAAGGTGTCCACCTGGCTGGGACCTCCATTCATCATGAGGAAGATGCAGGACTTGGCCTTGCCCGGGAAATGGGCCGGTTTGGCTGCGAGCGGATCCGGCACCCCAGCCGCCGCAGCCTGCCTCGCGAAGAACCCGTTCCCCGCCAGGAGGGACGCGAGGGCAACCCCCGTGAATCCTCCCCCCATCTCCCAGACGAACTCTCGCCGGGTGACTCCGCAGGGATAGTGCCGCTCAATCGACATAAAGAAACTCGTTCGTGTTCAGAAGAACGTGGCAGAGCGAAGCGAGCGCAAGGAACTCGGGAGTCCGCTCGCTCTCCCGGCTCTCTTCCGCAAGGGCGATCGCATACTTCTCCGCCAGAAACGCAGATACCGCGCGAAGCTCTGCATCCGCAAGCTGACGATCAAAGACGACCAGCTCCGCAAGATCACCGGTCCAGTATTCACCATCGATATTCCCCTGCTGGCCGATCACATAATCTCCCCCGAGGTTCCGGGTCGTCAGGGCGGCCGGACGCGCACCAATAAGCGCCGCGTTGTGCATGATCCGCGTTCCGAGCCGCCCGGTCGACGCCGCCACCACGAATGCCTCGCCGGGCCGGGCAATCTCCTGCGTGCTCCGGAAGTCATCCGAAAACCGGACCGCCCCCTTCCCGGTCAGGCCGAGAAACAGCGAAGTGGTCGAGTTGCCGCCCTTCGCGTTCCAGTTTGAAAAGATCCCCCGGTGCGCGGTCGCCTCGCCCCGGTCCCGGGCAACCGCAATAACCGTATTGGCCTGCGACCGGACGACATCCCGCGGAAGATGCAGAAACTCCCTCCGCCCACTGAACCGCAGGGCCGGCCGACCCCCGATCGCCCTGCCTGCCAGGCGGGGACGCCGAATACTCTTCTCCTGCACGGCGGCTTCACCACTCGACGGGTTTCTCCAAACGGTAACCCGGTCACCCTCCAGCTCGACCCCCCGCTCCGCGGTCAACCACAGGACCCGCCCTTTCTCCGGAAGCCGGGTCACACGCCCCGCTTTGCCGGCCGTAGTCCCGCCGGACTGAAACCAACTGCGTTGCCGATGATAGTGCTGCAGGGACCGGTCCAGTTCCTCCGCCCCGGGCGCTCTTCCGAGGACCCACCGCCATGCATCGCGAACCGATTCCGCCTCGCCCTCGTTGCCCGCTCTTCGCAGGAGACCGGCCAGCGCCTCGCTGCGCGCATGCACGAACTGGTTGTTCATCAACGCGAGGGCCTGCGGCGCCACCGTGGTGACGTCCCGCTGCCCACACGGCTTCTCGCTGTTTGGAAAATCGAAGGCCGTCATCAACGGCAGGAGCAGATGGCGTTTGCTCACCATGTAGATGCTGCGCCGGCGCCGGTCTTCCGGACCCGAGGGTGTCCAGGCGCTGCTCTTGCGGGAAAAGCCCTCGAGGACCTCAGGGGCCATCAACGGGTAGAAGCTGGGGCCGCCCATCCGGAGATTCAGCTCCCCCGAGGCATCCAGCATCGCATCCCGCAGGGACTCCGCGTCCCGGCGGCGTCGGTTCTGCTTCCACAGCAGCGTATTGGAGGAGTCCCGCTCAGCAAATTCTGCTTCCCTCGGGTGCACCGAACTCTGGCGAAAGGTGTGGGAGAGGACGATCTCCCGGATCAGAGGCTTGATCCGCCATCCCTCGTCCATGAAGTCCGCCGCCAGCCAGTCGAGGAGCTTCGGATGCGTCGCCGGGGCCGCTTTCAACCCGAAGTTGTTCGGCGTCCGCACGATCCCCTCCCCGAAGAGATGCTGCCACACCCGGTTCACCATCACCCGCGCCGTCAGCGGGTTCTTCCGGTCCACGATGAACTCGGCCCACTGGGCCCGGCGTCCGGTCGTCCTGGCCCCCGGCGCAGGAGCACGCAGGGGGCGGTCGAGGACCGGCACAAGGGACAGCAGTCCGGGCTCCACCACCGGCCCCTTCCGGTGCACCTCCCCATTCTCGAGGAGGTGCAGCGGAGGCGGATCCTTCCGGATGTCCGTCCACCCGAAGACCCCCTTGAAGCCAAGCTCTTCCTCATTCGGGCCGCCCATCAGGCCCCCGCTGCGGGGCTCGATCGCGCCCGGCCAGAACGCCGCCGCCAGACGGTAGTAATCCCGCTGCGGAATGGGATCAAACTTGTGATCATGGCACCGCGCACACTTTACGGTCACCCCGAGAAACGCCGTGCTGACCACGTCCACCATGTCCTCCAGCCGTTCATACTTGTATTCCTGCGGGTCGTTTGGCTCGTCGTTCCAGGTGCCCGCCCGCAGCATCCCGGTCGCGATCACGGACTCCTCACTACGGTTGGCTAGCTCGTCCCCCGCCACCTGCGCACGCACGAACTGATCGTAGGGGAGATCCTCATTGAAGGCCCTGATGACCCAGTCACGATACTTCCAGATATTCGGTTTCACGGCGTCCCGCTCGTAACCATTGGTCTCCGCATAGCGCACCACATCGAGCCAGTGACGCGCCCAACGCTCCCCGAACCTGGGAGAGGCAAGCAGCGCATCGACCTTACGCTCGTAACGTTCCTCCGAGGAATCCTCAGCAAAGGAGGCGAGTTCCTCCGCGGAAGGCGGCAACCCAGTGAGGACATGATGCAGACGCCGCACCAGGGTCGTGGCATCCGCAGGTGGAGCCGCCTCCATCCCTGCCTTCGCCAGGCGTGCCCGGACAAACCCGTCAATGGGGTTGGAGCTCTCTCCCTTCTCACCGGGGACGGCCGGACGGGTCACCGGCTGAAAGGCCCACCAGTCCAGTCCGGCCCGTTCCTCCCCAGACGCCCTGCTCGCCAGGCCAAGCATGACCAGGAGAATCACAACGCAGGGAAGACGGAACATGCAGACGCCAAGCTAGTTCACCCGTTCACGGGGTCAAGATCAGGCCATACCCGACAATATAATCCCACCCTCCACTCGCAGTCTTGGCCGCAGTCGTTAATCTACGGGCCCCATCCCCCACCCCCGGGGGTCTCGATCCGCACCCGTTCCCCGGCCTCAACCGCGAAACTGCACGCCCCGGCCAGCTCCTCCCCGGACCCATCGACCCGCTTTAGGACCTGCCTTCCCGGCTGGCCATCCCCACCCCCGACTCCCCTCGGGGATTCCTTCCGGCGCTGGGTGAGCAGCGACACCGTCATCGGCTCAAGAAACTCGACCTCGCGGACCAGTCCCAGCCCACCCCGCCACTGGCCCGCTCCTCCCGACCCCGTGCGCAGGGAAAACTCGTGCAGGCGGACCGGGTAACGGCGCTCCAGGATCTCCGGGTCGGTGATCGCGGTATTACTCATATGGACGTGGGTCCCACTCATGCCGTGCCACCCCGGCCCGGCCCCTGATCCTCCGCCGATCGTCTCGTAGTAACCGAACTCCCGGTTACCGAAGAGGAAGTTATTCATCGTCCCCTGGCTGTTCGCCTGCAACCCGAGGGCGGCGAGCAGGACATCAACCACCCGCTGGCTGGTCTCCACGTTTCCTCCCACCACCGCCGGGCAGCGGGAAGCCTCGTCCGCAAACACAGGGTGCAGCACCCCCCGCGGCACGGAAATCTCCACCCGCTCCAGCAGCCCTTCATTGAGCGGCAGGTCCTCCGCCACCCAGGCCCGCAGGACATAGAGGACCGCGCTGCGCACGATCGCTTCCGGAGCATTCAGGTTGCCCGGATGCACCGCCCCGGACCCCTCGAAATCCACCTTCAGGCGCCCTTGCCCGCACAGCACCCTGGCGCGGATCACGGTCCCATCGTCCAGCCTGTCCTGCTCTTCCCACCTGCTGCCCTCCTGTTCGACCAGCCTCGCCTGCATCACCCGGGAGGCTCGCGCAAAGAGGCCCTCCATGTTGCGAGACACCACCTCCCGCGAGAACTCCGCCACCAGCGCCTCGACGGCCCGCACCCCGTGCCGGTTCGCCGCCGCCTGGGCCGCGAGGTCCGCGAGATTGTCCCCGGGGGCCCGGCTCGGATGGCGCGCGGTCCGGAAAAGTTCCTCGACCAGCCCGAAGCGACTCTCCCCGCCCTCAAAAAGCAGGGTCGGCTCGAGAACCACCCCCTCTTCTTCCAGCGAACGCGCCGCCGCGGGCATGGAGCCCGGGGTGAGCCCTCCGATCTCGGCGTGATGCGCCCGGTTGGCCACGTAAGCGACGACCTCTCCCCCCGCAAAGACCGGACTGACCACCGTGACATCCGGCAGATGAGATCCCCCGAAGGCCGGATGATTCACCACCACCATGTCCCCATCCGTCCACCGGCGTCCTTCACTCACCTTGCGCACGCACACGCCAAGGGCCCCGAGGTGCACCGGAATGTGCGGGGCATTCACGACGAGCCGTCCCTTCGCATCGAGCAGGGCACAGGAATAATCGAGCCGCTCCTTCACGTTGGTCGAGATCGCCGTTCTCCGCAGGAGCTCGCCCATTTCCTCAACCACGCTTTCAAAACGGCAGCGGAAGAGTTCGGCCTCCACTTCCCGCGTCCAGCCCTGGATCACCCCGGTGCTGTCCTCCCGCAGGAGCCGCAGACTTCCCCGCGACCCGGCCGCCCGCGACCATCCCGGCTCAAGCACGCAGGTCCGGAAGGCGTCCTGCAGCACCTCGCGGGACTCCGCGCAAACCGCGCCCGTGAATTCCTCCGGGGGCAGGTCACCAACCTGCTCCTTCGCCACCACCCGGATGACAACCAGCTCTACCTTCCGACCTTCCGGAATGCTGTAGCCATACAACGATTCATACCGCGCGACAAACTGGGCCAGCAAAGCATCGCAACTCACCGCCGACTCCGCCTCCACCTCGAGCCCGGAGTCCTGGCCCACCAAGCGCAGCTCAAAGAGGAAGCGCGAGACCACCGCCCCGTCCCCCAGTCCCGACCGCGCGGTCTCTCCGAGCTCCTCCAGTAACTGGGGCCAGCCCTCCCGCAAGGTTGCGAGGGGGGCAAGGACCGGATGCTCCACGATCTCCTCCCGACCGGAACGATGCAGCCCCCACGCACTCAGCAGGCCCGCATCCCCGGGTACGAGAATTTCCCGGATCCCCAGCTTCTCCGCCACCGCGCAGGCATGCTGGGGCCCCGCCCCGCCAAAGGCCACCAAGGCGTAACCCGCCGGGTCATAACCTTCCCGCAGGGAAACCTTGCGGATGGCATCCGCCATGCGCTCGACCGCGATCTCACGCAGGCCCTCGAGGAGCTCCCCTGCCGCAACCGGCGCAGCCCCGTCCGCCTCCATCGCGGCCTGCAAGCCCGCGAGGCGCGCCTGGGCCGCCTCGATATCGAGCGGAATCCCGGCCCGTCCCGGGTCCATACAGCCGAGCAGCACATTGACGTCCGTAATCGTAAGCGGTCCTCCCCGCCCGTAGCAGGCCGGTCCCGGATCGGCCCCCGCGCTCTCCGGCCCCACCTCCAGTCCCCCGTTGCGCCAGACACACATTGACCCCCCGCCGGCCGCCACGGTCTCGATCTGCACGGCCGGCGCGACCACCCGCACCGGTCCAATGGCCTGCTCATACCGGTAGGAGGGTGCCCCCTCCAACCGGGCCACATCCGTACTGGTCCCGCCCATGTCAAAGGCGAGGACCCGCGCGTACCCGGCCGCCCGGGCCGCCGCCAGCGCGCCCACCACGCCCCCCGCCGGCCCACTCAGGAGGCTGTCCACCGGACGGTAGTCGGCCGCGGTCTTCAGGTAACCGGCACTCGTCATGAGCTCCAGCGGCCCCGCCCCGAGGCTCTCGTGCACGCCACCGACGAACCGGTCCATGACGGGGGCAAGGTAGGCATTGGCGGCCGCGGTCTCCGCCCGTCCCAGCAGTCGCACCGCCCTCGTGAGCTCGGTGGACAGCGAGACGAACTGCAGGCCGGCCGCCCGCAGGCGCTGCCCGAGGCGCTCCTCATGCACCGGATTGGCGTAGCTGTTCAAAAGCGCCACCGCGACCACCTCGACGTCCTCCTCCCGGAGGCCCTCCACGAGGGTGGTGACCTCCTCCTCGTCCAACGGCGTAAGGATCTCCCCCCCTGCGCTGATGCGCTCCTCCAACCCGATTACCTTCTCGAACACCGGCTCGGGGAGCTGCTGCTGGAGCTCAAAGAGATCGGGGCGGCGCTGGTCCCGAATCCGCAGGAGGTCCTCAAAGCCCCGCGTGGTGAGCAGCACTCCCTGGGTCCCCTTGCGCTCCAGCAGGGCATTGGTCCCCCGCGTGGTGGCGAGCCGGAAATCCATCTCCGGAAAATCCTGGTGTGGGGAAGTATTGGTCAGCAGGCGGGCCGCCACCACCGGGGCCTCCTCCCCCGTGGACAGCTCAATGAGCTCTCCCTCCTCATACTCCCGCCCTTCGTCCACCGTGAGGAGACGCTCCGCCGCCTCCCAGCCAGTAACAACCCCTCCCCCATGGACCGAGAATCCCACCAGCAGGCCGTCACCCGCCCCGCAATCCCCCGCCAGCCGGTAACGGCCCGCACCCTCCTGCCGCTCCACCCGGGTGCGCAGCACCCCACTGGAGAGCACCTTGCAGCGCCCCTCCCGGCCCTCCGGACTACGCGCCCACCCGTCGGTAAAGGTTCCTCCCGTATCAACCCGCAGCAACCAGGCGGGACTCGCATCGGGGACGGAATTCATCAGGGCAGAAGATACGACCGGCGCCCCGGCATCTACTCCGGCCGCGGACCGGCCTCAAGGTATTCCGTCGTATCATTCAGACCAGCGACCTCAAAGGCCTCTCGCCGTTCCACGCAGGTCCCACACTTTCCACAGTGGATGGCCCCACCCTTGTAGCAGGACCACGTCCGGGAAAAGTCCACCCCCAGCTCTGCCCCCCGGGCCGCGATATCCTCCTTCCGCAGTGCGATGAACGGGCGCAGCAGGCTCATCGTTTCGTAAGTTCCGAGCTGGATGGCCTCCCCCATCGCCGCCATGAATTCCTCCCGGCAATCCGGATAAATCGCGTGATCCCCGGAGTGGGCCGCAATCACCAGCCCCTCCGCTCCCCGGCTCTCCGCCAGCCCGGCCGCGATCGCCAGCATGATTCCATTCCGAAAAGGCACTACCGTGGCCTTCATGGTTTCCTCCTCGTAATGGCCCTCGGGGATTTCTCCCCCAGACTGAAGAAGATCCGAACGGAAATGCTCATTCATGAACCCGAGATTGATGACCTCGTGAGGAACTCCGAGGAGTTCCGCATGCTCCCGCGCCATTGGAATTTCCCGATGATTGTGCTTGGAGCCGTAATCAAAGCTCAGGGCCACCACCACCTCATGCTCCCGGTCTGCTTCATAAAGCGCCACCACCGAGTCCATGCCGCCGCTCACCAGCACTGCCACCTTCTGCCCGCTCTTCATCACTCTTTCACTGGAAAGGGGCCTCCCCTCGATCTCCGGGCCTCGCCCTAGCCCTCTTCCGGATAGCTTGCCGAGGCCGTCAGGCTGATTCCTCCCCGGGGCGAGAATTCACCTACGACGTCCATGCGCCGCGGCTTGGTGGCCTCGACCAGGTCATCAAGGATCCGATTGACAATTTCCTCGTTGAAACAGGGGAGATTCCGGTAGGAGGCGAGGTAATACTTCAGGGACTTGGTCTCCACGCACAGCTCCGCCGGCACATAACTGATCTGCAGGTGCGCTGTATCCGGCTGCCCCGTCACCGGGCACAACGAGCTGAACTCCGGACAATCGAGGGTAATGGTGTAGCCTCGCCCGGGCGACTTGTTGGCAAAGGTATCCAGCTTGGCCTCGTCGGGCGAGGCGGGCAAGCTGCTCTCGTGCCCGAGGAAGCTGAAATCGTCTGCTGCGTCGGTGCTCATGGTGGCGACAGGGTAGAGCAAGGCCCTACCCCGTCCAACCTCGAAACACGCAGCGGTCGGGATTCTACCTTCCGAAACTGGAGGCCTCATCGTCGCTCAACTGCAACAAATCCTCTACTCCATCCTCTTGGAGCTCCAGTTCGCGAAGAGCTGTCCGGAACGCATTCCGGGAATTCCAGGCATTGTCCGCAAACTCAACCACCGGATCTACGGACAAGGCGACGATAGCTCGCAGCCTTGCGGAGCCATTGTTAGCAAGAAATCTTCCGTATTTATCAATAAATTCATACCCCCGCCGGGCATAGAGCCGGAAAGAGGCCTCATACTGACCAGCGTCGTAGAGCTTCGACCCGTCCCGAAGCGTGGCCTGCGCAAACTTGATTCCATCGAGCTTGGTCAGGTCGTTTTCAGGAAGCTCCATGGGATCCCCGATCACCTTCCCGATCACATTGACCAGCCCATTGAAAGCCTCGGTGTCAGCCTCCAGAATTTCAATTCCCTGGATCCTCGTCCGCCCGTCATCAACAGTCAGGTAAATCGGAGCACCATGAATGGTCCGCAACTTCTCGTAGGGGACCGGATTTTCGCTCACATGCTTTCCGGTGATCACATGGCGCGCAAGAATCGCAAAAATACGCTCCCGGTTCGCACCGGTGGGGTCAGCAACAAGACCCTTCACTTCCTTGGCGTCCCAAGCCTCGTCAACAGGAGCAAAAATGGTATACTTTACCGAATCCGCCAGCGCGAGGTCGAGGCCACAAGCCTCCAGCAGTGTCACGAGCTTCTGCATCCGCGGATCTTCCTTGAGAATTTCAAGGGTGCTCTTCTGAGCCGGAAGAATGACAGACTCGACCACATGGATAAGCCCGTTCGCGGTCGGGAGGTCTGTCTCGATGATTCCTACACCATCAATGGTGGGCTTACCCGCCTTCGCGGCGAAGTTCAGCTGTTGGCCAAAGGCACTGACAGGGGTAACGTCGGCCACTCCCAGGCGGGTGGCTCCAAAAGAGGGGCCCGCACTGAAAACCGCATCCGCGATGTGGTGCTTGATGATATCTTCCAGACGCTCGTCATTTTCTGGAAGAAAAAGGGAATCCACCACCTCCTTGGGTAACTTCGCAAAGGCGGCATCGGTCGGCGCGAAGACGGTGTAATTGGCATGAACATTCTGGTAGAGCTTTCCCTGCCGACTCGCCGTAATCGCTTTCGTAAACAGGCTGAAACGCCCATCCTTCTGGAGGGCCTGGAAGAGGTCGTCCGTTGTTGGACTCAGCACCTGGTCGATGATGTAGACCACCCCGTTGGAGCAGGGAATGACCTCCCCCACAAAGGAAGCCTTCCCGATTTTCCCCTTCCCGTAATCGATCGCCAGCCACTGCCCACTGACCATCTTGAGAGTGGTGTATTTCTCTAATTCAAACGGAGGCTCAGCCCGGCCGAGAACGTGGTAATTGAACACCTCCTCCAGTCGATCGTCATTTCGGGGAGACAGCAAGGTCGCCACGGCCCCCTCTGGAAGCGCTTCGAATGCCTTGTTACTCGGGGCGAACACCGTGTAGGACAGATTCGTTTTCTCCGCGAGAGACGAACCAAGCTCGGCCTTCTCGAGAACTCTCAGAAACGAGGAGAGATCTGCTCTCTGACTGATGATGCGACCTACGGTCTTGGCCTCTGCGGGATCCGCAGCCTGAAGAGAATGAGGAACGACAAGAATGAGAGTCAAAATCCAGACAAACAGGGTCGGTGATATTTTCATATTTTTTGTAGAGGAGTGATCCGGTTCTCGAATTTCATAAGGCACTTTGCGAAAATCCCCACCGAAGGGGCAAAACCGACAAAACCTTATTTCCCGGGAACTTGGACTGCTGGAAGGAGCGCAGAGGAGCTATACGGTCGTCTAAAAAAATCCACATTTTTCCCCTCCATCGCAGGAGCCGGTTTGGCCATGGCCACAGCCGAATCCCCCTACCTCACAGGGCGAGGCCTCAAACATCCGCGCTTGGAGTTCTAACCCAGTCGGGATTACCAGGATTCAGGCTACGAACTCGGGCTGTCCGTCGGCCAATCTGATGCTCAGTGCCCTCATTGAGCAGGGCGCCTGCGAGGCTTGCCCCAAATGCGACTTTCCCCGCCCGGCCTGCGCCCAAAGGGCCTCCTCGGGGTGGATGTCGTCCACTCCGGAGAAGACTGGAACCGGGCCCGAGGAAAAATTGAGCCGCTTGCTGATGGCGCTATTTACGAAGGACAGTCAGGAGTCAAGCACCTCAACGCGGGGATTGAATCCCTGCTGAGGCACACGCCCGTAAACCCCGAGGCGCATGGAGCTCAACGTCGACGCCGGAACCTCCCGCCCTCCCCTCACGCGGGCGCGCGCGCATTAAAATCTAATATAATGAAGGCGCACATTTCGCCGCCTCACCCAACTCAAACCAATTCAACAACATGACCAATCAAAACGACCAACTCGCCACTGCCCTCGAAAACGACGTCCGCTCCCTCTGCCTGCCGGAAGGACGGATGGTAGGAACCCCGGGCCACGCCACCGCCGAGGCCTGGGTCGCCCGCCGACTCACTGAAATCGGCTGCCAGCCCTACCACGGCGACTCCTTCGCCCTGCCCTACCACGTCAATGGCCAGGACTTCACCAACTTCGCCGGGATCGTCCCCGGTGCCAACCGTGACCTTGCCCCCGTCCTCATCGGGGCCCACTACGACAGCGTTATCGAGGCCCCCTGTGCCGACGACAATGGCTCCGCTGTAGCCATCACCCTCGCCGTCGGGGAGGCCGTGGCTCAGTCTGGAGGCCTCGAGCGAGACCTCCTCGTCGTGATCTTCGATGCCGAGGAACCTCCCTACTACCTGGGCCGCGCCATGGGCAGCAACCGCTTCTACGAGGACCAGCTCGACGACCGCGGGGTGCACTTCGCCCTCATCTCCGACCTCG